>ERZ827150.14-NODE-14-length-281899-cov-9.143349_pt1 | contig 281899 bp, 238 predicted proteins | sample MGYA00519779_ERZ827150 | MGnify/ENA primary metagenome ERZ827150 (study PRJEB31778, sample SAMEA3449267) | human gut metagenome | biome: human gut; feature: human-associated habitat; material: faeces | place: United Kingdom | collected 2010/2012 ...
CCACCAGGTTGGCAGCGGCATCTCCCCACAGGGGCAGCCTTTCCAGCGTGCCCATCGTGGCCAATGCACAGGACTTTTTGTGCCGCGTGGCCGCAGGGCTCGGCTTGCCGGTTGCGGAAAAATATGATAAAATAAAAAACAGATATAACAGATATAGATATTGAACATGTGGGAAAAGTAGTTTTTTTTAAGAGCTTATGGGTATCTAAAAGTAATTTGCAACACCGTTTCTTCCAGCTTGGAAACCTTGTAAGGTACATAATTAGGCGGAAAGGAGCTAAGGTAATGAAGTGGAAAAAGAACCGAAGGCTGCACGTCCTCCTCTTTCTGTTAGTTATATTTTCCCTGACGGTTCTTTCGGTTGCCATGGCGTTTGCAGCGACTGGAGATAAGAAAGATGTGACCTGTGGTACGTTTTGGCCGCCGGAGGAAGGCTACTATGTACGTCGCAACTCCTCCGGTATTGTAAACGGTATGATGAATGTCATTGTACCGGGGAAATATCCACCTTTGATCGGGATACAGATTTTTAACGCTGAGGATAACAAAGATACCAAAACGGGCAAATTGATCCAGGCAGATTCGCTCCCTTATAATTACGGTGTCTGGTTTGGGGGGACGATTCAGCCTGCGCAGGCAATCTTCGCTACTCGTATGGTTCAGGGAGCCTATACAAAAACATTTTCCTTACATGGAGATGTAACCCAAACAATTCCGTTGGGAAATCTTCCCAACTATAAGGCGCAACTTTGTTACAATCGTATTATATTGTCGTCTTTTCCCGGAGTATCTTTTGTTCCTGATGTTGCGGGCGAATATATACGGGAAGATGTGATGCATGCGGCCTCTCCGGATGTATATATGGCAGTTGCCCTACTGGAAATGCTGCCGTTTTCTGACACGCAGTTGGAATTTTGGTCTGGCAACTATGAGATGCAACTTGCTGAGTTGGTTCATAATAGTGGAATATTTGATGTGTATCCTCAGTTGGGGAATATCGGACCGGGATTTGAAATTAAAGTGTTACGCAAAGATACGGGAAAACTGCATTATAGTTTTGTTATAAAAGATAACTTGAAAGAGGTTTATCGGGTGGCGCCAGATGGAAGCGCTGTCCTCATTTATAATATAAATGGAGCAAAAGGCTAAAGAAACGGAGGCGGTGTTCTATGAAAAATCTGTGGAAAAAGATTTACGGCGGACTTGTAGTGTCTTTTTTACTTTTAACCTTGCCACTTTCGGTATGGGCAGAAAAAGTCATTATTTTGCACACGAATGATATTCATTGTGGGGTGGAAGATAATATTGGCCTTGCTAAAGTAGCACAATATAAAAAAGACTTATTAAAAGAAACTCCTTATGTTGCTTTGGTGGATGCGGGAGATGCTGTGCAAGGTGCTCCGGTGGGAAAGCTTTCTGGTGGAATGTCTGTTGTTAAGATGATGAATGCAGCAGGTTATGATTTTCTGATCCCCGGCAATCATGAATTTGATTATGGGATGGAACAATTTTTTAAACTGGCAAAAAAACAAAAAACAGGTTATTATTCGGCAAATTTCGTAAATTTGCCAACGAATAAATTAGTCCTTCCACCGTATAAGATGATGACATTCGGTAAGAAAAAAATTGCTTTTTTGGGAGCCACAACACCCAGTACCTTTATCAATTCTACCCCGCAGTTTTTCCAAAATGAAAAGGGACAGTTTATTTATGGTTTTTGCGAAGATAAAGAAGGAACTAAATTATATAACCAGTTGCAAAAATATATTGACCAGGCAAGAGGTGAGGGCGCGGACTACGTGGTTTTAGTGGCCCATTTGGGAAGCGATGGTTCCATTCCTGTCTGGAGCAGCGAAGCGGTGATAAAAAATACGACTGGTATAGATGTTCTGATAGATGGACATTCCCATGAATTGTATGAACGGGAAGTATTTAATAAAAAGGGAGAAAAAGTATTGTTAGCACAGACCGGTACCAAAATGAAGAGTGTCGGCAAAGTGGAGATCAATGATAATGGTCAAATCACGGCTACTTTAATAAAAGAGCTTAAAGACGCAGATCCTGGGGTTCTTAAAGTAATTGCCAAAGAAAATAAGCGGTTTGAAAAGATTTTAAATAATCCTATGAGCGAGACTTTGGTAGATTTGACAATTGATGACCCTGTTACCGGTGAGCGAAGGATCCGTAATGGGGAAACAAATTTGGGGGACTTAGTCGCTGATGCCTATCGCAATGTATTAAAGACGGATGTTGCAATGATTAACGGCGGCGGTATTCGTGTAAACTTAGCTAAAGGTACACTTACTTATAATGATCTTTTGGCAGCATTCCCCTTTGGCAATATGTGTGCTGTTGTTGATTGTACCGGGCAACAGATATTGGATGCCTTGGAAATGGGAGCGGCTAATTATCCGGAAGAAAATGGGGGATTTTTCCATGTTTCCGGATTGACCTATACCATAGACAGCAAAATTCCTTCCACTGTAAAAATGGACGATAAAGGAAACTTTGTAAGCGTTGCAGGGGCAAGACGAGTAAAAGACGTTATGGTGAATGGCCAGCCGCTGGACCCGCAAGGAGATTACACGGTAGGCGGCATTACTTATATTCTGAAGAGTGGCGGCAACGGGATGACAATGTTCCGTGATGCAGTATTGCTGTCCGATGGCGATATTTCTGATGTGGATGCCATTACTGAGTTTATCAAAACGCACCTTAACGGCAAGGTAAAAGAAGGCTATGAAAAACCGGAAGGACAGGGCAGAATAAAAATACTGCAATAAGTTGAAAATTTTGCGATAAACTGTATCAACAATACTAGCTGGTAATGCTTATAATGGATGTTTTGACGAATTAAAAAGAATATATATTAAAAAAGCTTTCTTTATGGTAAAATGAAAGACAGAAGGAAGGGGCGAGAGCAAGCCTGTCTAAGCGATCAGGTCCCTTAAATTTAGAGGAAAATGAAGGAGGTCTGCCACTATGGGATTAATCAAAGCAGGTATGGGCGCAATTGGCGGCGTGTTAGCCGACCAATGGAAAGAGTATTTTTACTGTGAAAGTCTGACGCCGGATGTTCTAATGGCAAAAGGGCAGAAAAGGACCAGTTCACGAGGACGCAGTTCTAATACCAGCGCCGAAGATAATATTATTTCTAACGGTTCCGTTATCGCCGTAAACAATGGGCAGTGCATGATGATCGTAGAGCAAGGTAAGGTTGTCGAACTGTGTGCCGAGCCGGGTGAATTTACATATGATAAATCAACCGAACCTACTATTTTTACCGGTGATTTGAAAGAAAGCGTTGTAGATGTATTTAAACGCGTTGGCAAACGTTTTACTTTTGGCGGCGATACCGGCAAGGATCAACGGGTGTATTACTTTAATACCAAAGAAATCATTGGTAATAAATACGGTACTCCCAGTGAGGTCCCTTTTAAAACTGTGGATGAGGGAACCGGTTTGAAGCTGACAGTTCGTATTCGCTGCTTTGGTGAGTACAGTTACAAAATTGTTGATCCGATCTTGTTCTATACGAACGTAGCCGGCAATGCCGGAGATGAGTATCTTCGCAGCCAGATTGACAGTCAGTTGAAATCAGAATTGCTGACTGCTTTGCAGCCGGCCTTTGCAAAGATTTCCGCCATGAAGATCGACTATACGGAACTGCCGGGGAGAACCTATGAATTAGCAGATGCGTTGAACAGCGTTCTTTCGGCGAAATGGAGAGAGCTGCGCGGCATCGAGGTTGTTTCCTTCGGTGTGAACAGCGTTAAGGCGAATGAAGAAGACGAAGCGAAGATCCAGAAAATCCAGATGGGTATGGCAATGTCCAATCCCGCTATGGGTGCCGGTGTCCTGGTTGATGCGCAGGCTGATGCAATGAAAATTGCGGCGGCTAATGAAGGCGGTATGGGAGCTGCGTTTGGTTTCATGGGTATGAACATGGCGGGTGCAGCCGGCGGCATGAATACCGGTAATTTATACGGTATGGCCCAACAGCAACAACAGCAGGCTCCTGTTCAGAGTGCTCCGCCTCCGGTAGCACCACCGGCAGCGCCTCAGGCCCCGGCAGGTTGGACTTGCGAATGCGGTCAGAGCGGTAATACCGGTAAGTTCTGCGGCAATTGCGGTAAGACGAAGCCGGAACCCCAGGACTGGACCTGTGAATGCGGGACTCATAATACCGGTAAATTCTGTGGAAACTGTGGTAAACCGAAACCGGCTGCGCAGGACTGGACCTGTGAATGCGGGACTCATAATGCCAGCGGTAAATTCTGCGGTAATTGTGGTAAACCAAGACCTTGAGTTGTGAAGCTTTAATAAATACTGGGCGCGCCTGCCGTCTGCTTTTGCAGGCTGGCAGTGTGCGTTTTATTCAATCTTTAGTGAGAGGTGATGACGATGGCAGATACCTCTGTCGGCTACAAATGTCCTAATTGCAGTGCCCCGCTAACCTATCAACCGCATCAGGATAAAGTAACCTGTGAATATTGTGGTACCGAACTTAAAATCAAGGCGTTAGAAGAATTATTTGCCAAACAAGAAGAGCGGGCGGCAAAGGCACAGGCAGCAAAAGAATCGAAATGGGATACAAAGAATGCGGGCAGCGAATGGAGCGAAGAAGAAGCCGCTTGTTTGAAGACTTTTTGCTGTTCATCCTGCGGTGCGGAGCTGGTATGTGATGAAAACACGATGGCGACAGAATGTTGCTATTGCGGTAATCCAACTATGTTGCCAGCCCGTTTTACCAATACATTGAAACCGGATTATGTAATTCCGTTTAAATTGACTAAAGAAGAGGCCGTAGCGGCGCTGAAAGAATTCTATAAGGGTAAATATCTGTTGCCATCTGCCTTTACCGCCAACAACAGGGTGGAAGATATCCAACCCATGTATGTTCCTTATTGGCTGTTTGATTCTGATATTTCTGCGACGGCCACATTCCGGGCGGAAAATGACTTGGCAATCGATACGCCGGATGCTACGATTGTTGAGACCAGCGTGTATGATGTGGAACGCAGCGGCGTGATGTCTTTTGAACGCATTCCCGTTGATGGAAGCGAAAAGATGGATGATACCTATATGGAAAGCGTGGAGCCTTTTGATTACAGCCAGATGGTTCCTTTTAGCGCCGGTTACCTGACAGGTTACTTGGCCGATAAGTATGATGTGGACGCAGAGAAATGCGCGCCTCGCGCCGATCAACGCGTCAATGACAGTGTAGTCCCGGTATTGCAGGAGACCGTACAGGGCTATTTGCGGTGTCAGGTGTCGGATTGTTCTGTTATCAAGGATACCGGCAGCGTTAAGTATGCGTTGGCTCCTGTATGGATACTGACTACCCGTTATCAAAACAAGCCCTATACATTTATGATGAATGGACAAACAGGGAAAATGGTGGGAAGCTTGCCGGTTGACAAACAAAAAGCAATTCTGTACCCGGGGATTATTTTCCTGGTACTTTTGCCCATCTTGTATTTTGCTGTGAAATCTTTATTGGTGTGAGGGGAGGGGGAGATAATGATGAAAAAAATATTCTTGCTGGTGACCCTCCTGACCGCTTTGCTGGGGCTTTCAGGGCTATTCGATCAATCAGGAACCGCCTATGCGGCTACAGCGGTAAAACAACAGCCCAGTCTTGTTGATGCGGCAAATGTCTTACAGCCTGTGGACAAACAAAAAATACTGTCTTTAATTCGTCAAATCGAACAAAAACATAAAATTCGAGTGGCAGTCCTGACTGTTTCCGGTACACAGGGTATGGACATAAAAGATTATGCGAATGGCATTCTGGATGGTTATTATCAGGATGGAGAAAAAGGGAATATGGTAATGATCCTTGATGTGGGAAGCCGTCGGTGGCAAATTGCCACGGATCCTAAAATGAGAAAGATGATTACTGATGAGCGAGGGATTCCCAAGTTAAAAGAGTCTTTTATAGATGCGCTGAAAAAAGGTGATTATGCAAAGGCCTTTACTAATTATGCGAATACCACTGATTTTTTAGTGAACTATTATGCGAAAGAAGGAGAGGCCTATGATCCTTCTAAAGAGTTTAGCGGTGGTGCACTGGCCGGCGGTGGCGCCATTGCATTGGGTATTGCTGCGTTGATTCGCAAAGTATTAATGGGACAGATGAGTAATGTTCAGCCGGCATCAGATGCTTCCGCTTATTTAAACAAAGAAAGTTTTGGTTTAACCGGCAGTAACGATACATACTTATATACTACAACTGCGGTGATACCCAAAAAGAAAGAAAATAGTGGCGGCAGCAGCAGTGGCGGCAGTAGCGGCGGTAATGGCGGCGGAGGCGGAAGCTTCTAAGTAAACAGGGTATGAGGACGGAACCTCTATAAAATGGAAAGAAGGCCGGAAGCATTTACGCTTCCGGCCTTCTTTTTATAGTGAGTACATAAAATTATCCCGTTACTCTGCTTTTACAATTTTTGCGTCAATGGCATTCTTTTTTACGGAGGCGATACCGTTCATGCAGCTTTTGATTGCTTTATAACCTTCGCCAACAGCGATAATCTGTCCGTTTGTAGCTTTTAAACGGAAACGGAATTCTCCGGCCTTATCAGCATAAACTTCGAATTTCGGATTTTTTTCTACTTTAAAATCCTTTACGGTCTGATTTTCTACTGCGGCGACAGGCGCGTTTTTCTGAACGCTGGCAATACCGTTTTTGCAGCCAGAAGCAGTTTTGTAAACCTGGGATGCAGCAATGGTTTCACCGTTAGCGGCTACTAAGTTAAAACGGAAACCTGCTTTTGATTCTTTGATAACGAATTTTCCCATAGAAATTACCTCCTTAAATTATGTAAACCCATAATTAAGCTACCTTACGTTCAATTTAGCACGAATTTTACAAAAATTCAAGCGGTAAAAAATTATTTTGAAAATCATTTTACTATGGGACTTTTATTCCGTTCTTTTACCGGGCTTATTTCTCCGGATTGTAAAAGTAAAGCCGACAACATCCTTGTTTCTGCAAAATGTCGCCAGCTAAAAGGTTAAAGATTAAAGTAAGGTTTTACGAAGTACAGCGGGGTTTTTGGGAGAGAGGGAAGAAAAAGGAATATCGAATACAGTGAAAGCACCTTTTTTCCCTTCTTTAAAATGAAGACGATACATTGCTCTCGCAAAAGCTGTTAATATACTGGATGTAAATTGAGGGTTACTGTCCAGTTTTAAAGAAAATTCCATTATATGATTCGTCGTTTCGTCAGTTTTGCCATTTCGGAAGACAAAGCCCCCGTGGGGGATACCGCTATGATTTTTGACAAATTCTTCTTCGGAAATAAAGTGTACGACGGTTTCGTAACCTACGAAATAATTGGGCATGGTTTTAATGCTGTTTTCAATAGCCTTCAGATCTGCGCCCGGTTCCGCCACTACGAAACATTCGCGGAGGTGCATCTCGTTACCGGCTGCATCGGTCCCTTTGCCACTGCGCACCAAGTCAAGATACTCTTGTTTGGGAATGGTGTATTGCTTGCCGTTTTTTACTCCGGGAATCCGTCGAATGGCATCAGAATGCCCCTGGCTTACACCCTTACCCCAGAAGGTATAGGTTTCCCCCTCAGGCAGTGCGCTTTCACCCAACAGCCGCAGAAGAGAGAATAAGCCGGGATCCCAGCCTACAGAAATAATAGAAGCTGTTCCGTTTGCGTTTGCGACGGCATCCATTTTAGCAAAATATTCCGGGATTCGCGGATGCGTATCAAAACTGTCAACGGTTACGAAGTTCTTAGCAAGTTCAGGTCCCTGCTCCATCAAATCGGTAGCAGAGCCACCGCACAATATCATCACGTCGATTTTATTTTTATAGTCCAAAACATCTTTCAAATTTACTGCCGGCACACCGCTATCGGTCTTAGGCAAATCTCTGCGGGAAAATATGGCGATTAATTCCAGATCTTCCGACCGGTTTACCGCTAACTCGACTCCATGTCCTAAATTACCATAACCACAAATACCAATGCGGATCTTGTTTGACATGACCTTGCTCCCCTCTGCGCTAAGCGCGCTCTAACTGATTCATAAACAGTTAAATATATCTCGAAAAATATTTTTGCTAGATTCGATCTATCGAACTCCGAAATCTTTCCTTTTGCCGAAAAATTCTATTCTATAATTTATCAAATTTACAAGCATTTGTGAATATTTTTTTGTAAAAAAACACAAAAAAATCACGGCTGTGATATAATATTTAATCAGCATAAGAATAGATGTAGGTTAATTATTGAACTAATAAAACTTGAATTGATAAAAATGAAAAAGATACAGGTTTTGTAGGATAAGTACTGTTTCGTGACGCCATGGTGTATTCTGGCAGGAGGTATAAAACATGGACTTGGATTTTCATTTCAGCACAGTTTATGTATTGTCGCATTGGGCGGATTTTGGCAGCAATAGCTCCAGAATTATAGCCACCAGCTCCTAATTGGTGGATGATAACTTTGACAGTACCCCATTTTCAGACGAGGAAGAAGAGAAAATATTGCTAAAGGCATACAAGTCAGATATTCCTGCCAAAATGTCTGAGGTAATTTGACGGGTAACGGAAATGAGGATATTTGGATCCCGTTCCATTTAACAAGTGCAGTTGCTGAAATCTTGTGTTTTATTGCCCGCTGTCAGAAAGGGTTTCCTGATAATTATCTAAAAAGCAATGGCGTTTCCCGTTTTGTTTGAATGCTAAAACGGCATTCAGATTAATATTTTCCAGCGCATGGAAAATATTACTGGGAACTTGCGGGCTTGTGCGTGCTAATTGAGCAATAAGTTTTTTCGTTTCGGCTCTTTTGGAGTCACTGTTAGCGCCTTCATCCAAGGCGGCGCATGCTTCCGTAAATTTACAGGCACATTGAAGAAAAACAAGATTATTTTCATTCCGCCACTGCTTTATATCTTCTTCCCTGACATAGTAAAGGGGGCGAATCAGTTCCATACCCGGGCAGCTTGTGCTTTTTAGCTTGGGGAGCATGGTACGAATTTCACCGGCGTAGAGCAGGCTCATAAGAGAAGTTTCAATTACATCATCAAAATGATGCCCCAACGCAATTTTGTTGCAGCCCAGGGCTTGTGCTTTCCGATAGAGATAGCCTCTTCGCATCCGGGCGCATAAATAGCAGGGGGATTGTTCCACGTGAAACACGGATTCAAAAATATTCGTCTCAAAAATAGACAAAGAGATATTCAGCAAGTTGGCATTATTTTCAATAGATTGCCGATTAAGGGGCGTGTACCCAGGGTCCATACATAGAAATACAATTTCAAAAGGGAATTTATTTCTGCGTTTCAATTCCTGAAAAAGCTTGGCCAGCAACATAGAATCTTTCCCGCCGGAGATACAAACTGCAATCTTATCACCGGGAGAGATTAATTCATAATCACAAATGGCCTGCACAAACTTATTGAAAATTTTATGCTTATATTTGGTGCGAAGATTTTCCTCGATTCGTTTTCGCCTTTGTAATATCATAGTTTCCATAATTTCCATACCTTTCTGAAAGGAAATCCTATTGTGATCCTGTGTTATTATAGCATATTTTATGCCTGCGTTATTGCAGAAATAATAAGAATCTGAGTTGATAAAATAGGAAGGGGAGGCAGACAATGAAGATTGCTTTTTACGCATTACGTGACTTTGACGAATTGCCGCTGGTAGAAAAATACAGTAAAAAATACGGAATTGATTATGTTTGGACTGCTGATGGACCCTGTGAGGGCAATTTAAAGTTGGCTGAGGGATGTGACGCGATCAGTGCGACTCCCTGTAAAATGTCCGAAAAATGGTTGGAAGAGTGGAGAAACTATGGTGTAAAAGCAGTTTTATGCCGTTCCGTCGGTTTTGATCATATACCTATGCCGGCCGCCCAAAAATTAGGCCTTTTGATTGCTAATACACCGTATCCTGCCAACTGTGTGGCTGATTATGCTATTATGCTTATTTTGATGTGTTTACGCCAAATGCAGCAAATTATGAAGCGGGCGGAAGCGCAGGACTTTTCTTTAAAGAATAAGATGGGACGGGATTTACAGGATTTGACCGTGGGCGTTATAGGTACCGGGCGTATTGGTCAGGTATTGTTAAAACATTTGTCTGGCTTTGGCTGCCGACTGTTGGCTTATGACAGGACTCAAAAGAAAAACGTAAAACACTATGCAGAGTATGTGGATCTTGCAACCTTGTATCGCTGCAGTGATGTTATCAGCGTGCATTTACCTTCCAATTCGGGGACTTTTCACCTGCTTGACCAGGAAGCGTTTAGTCAAATGAAAGACGGTGTGATCATAATTAATACGGCAAGAGGGAATTTGATTGATTCCCGGGCTTTTATCCAAGCTGTTAAAACCGGAAAGATTGGCGGTGCGGGCTTAGATTTGCTGGAGGATGAAAACGGGATTTATTATCATAACCGCTGTGGGGAAGTGATTAATAATGATGAATTGTCCATGCTGCGCAGTTTCCCCAATGTAATCGTAAGCCCTCATATGGCTTTTTATGTGGAGCAGACGATCGATTGTATGATTGAAGAAAATTTTATAACGATGGATTGTTTACGCAACGGAAAGGAAAGTCCGTATGTCATAAATAAATAGCAATCAAAAATGCGCACTGATAAGCAGTGCGCATTTGCTGTATTTGTGCGTCTTTGCCTACAACCATTGCTTTACAGTAACGCTTTAATACCGCCGGCCAAAGAAGAAACAGCGCCGAAAACGATAACTCCTTGTATGATGTGGCCGAAGGTCTTCTTATCGCAGCGATTTAACAGTCGTTTCCCCAGCAGGGTCCCCAGGATGATTCCGGGGATGCAATATAATAAATCAGTGGGGCGGTTCAGGACGTTGATGATGCCGGTAAAAAAGCTGCCCAATAAGGTCATGGCGATACTGCAGGTCATGATCCATGTCAGGTTGGAACGAAGATTTTTAGGCGGCAGGTCTTCGTTTACAAACCAGATGGCTAAAAAAGGCGCGCCAATGGTAGTGCAAGCATTAGAAAAACCGCATAAGAGTCCCGAGATAAAACGACCTAATGTGAAATTCTGAAGGGGAAGACGCAATTTTTTAAACATGAGAATAACAGAAGCCAGCAGCACAAAACCCAAGATTATTTTTAAATGGGCATTACTGACCAACTTCAATATATAACTTCCCGGAATCGCCCCTAAAATCACGCCAACAGAGCAGATTAACACAGTTTTCAATTGCATATCCGGGAAGGTGTCTGCCAGCATAATAAGGCGTAAAAAAAGACTGGCTGCGCTGATAAAAAGCACGGTGGCCTTGGGATCTAATAAAATCATCAACATGGGCGTGGCCAATAAAGCGAAACCAAATCCCGCAATCATATTGACAGTGGAGGCAATGGTAAAAACAAAAGTAATGAAAAGTAATTCCAATCCATTCATAATAAGACACCTTACATTGAGTTTAAATAATTTAAATTATTATAGGGTATTCAATCTGCTACATTCACAGTATTTTTATAAAAAACGGGTTCTCTAAAATGAGAACCCGCATGATTACTGGTGATCCAGGAGGGATTCGAACCCCCGACCCACGGCTTAGAAGGCCGTTGCTCTGTCCAACTGAGCTACTGGACCATGTAGATATGTTATTAACGAAAGCATTATATCACAAGAGAAAGAGAACTTCAACCACATTTCCTCCAGTGCAGAAGTAAGGATATTGCCCGGGAAATATCCTCGCGATAAATGCAGCAAAAAAGCACTGTCTGTGAAACGATTTATTTATACGCTAAGGAATGTTCTTATGTTATAATAAATTAAATTACTGCGTTACAATACTGTAGAATAGGGGACGTCAAATGAAGCAATTACCTCGCGGCGCCATTTTATTACTTTTGCTCGTTGTGGGCTTTATGATCTTGTTCGGAATTGGTGGTATCCCATTGTTGGATCCGGATGAGCCTGTCTATGCGGAAACTGCGAAGGAGATGATCCGATTCAATGATTATCTTTCGCCTCGAATTTATAACGAATATTGGTATGATAAACCGCCGATTTTTTATTGGTTATTGGTGGGCTCTATAAAGTTATTCGGTGGATTTTCTGAATTTGCCGCCCGTATTCCGGCCTCTTTGATGGCGATTGGGGCTGTTATGCTGACGGCGTTTTCCGCCACTCGTACGTTTAATGCCCAGGCCGGTTTTTGGTCGGGCATGGTTATGGGCACGACTATTATGCTTATGTATATGGGAAAAGCCTCAGTAACAGATACATCTCTCTTATTCTTCATGACAGGCGCACTGCTCTGTTTTATGCACCAAAAATATTGGTTGATGTATCTTTTCTGCGGTTTTGCCGTTATGATAAAAGGACCCATCGGGGTGGTGTTTCCCGGCGCCATTGTTTTTCTGTACTTATTGGCCGCACGTGATCTGGGGCGCATGACGCGGATGCATGTTTTGCAGGGGCTTATCCTCGTAGCCGCAGTCGGGCTTCCCTGGTATGTTTATATGTATCAGAACCATGGGATGTCTTTTATTTATGAATTCATAGGGTTTCATAACATTAGTCGTTTTGCTGCGCCGCTGCATCCTAAAAGAGTGCATTGGTGGTTTTATTTGCCTGTTATTATTTTGGGAATGTTCCCTTGGACTGCTCTTTTAGTGAAATCAATCAAGGATGCGTTTTGTAAAAGTGTCGGTGAAGAGTGCAACCCGCTTTTGTTTTTACAGATTTGGTGGCTGTTTGTCTTTCTTTTCTTTTCTGTCGCGAAAACGAAACAAGTTTCCTATATGCTGGTTTTGGCGCCGCCATTGTCTATCTTAATGGGATGGAATATACAACGTTTATTTCATCATTACAAAGAAGAATGCAGAGGGTGGGCTTATGGCAGCGGCTTCCTATTCCTGTTAATGGGTCTGGGATGGATCTTTGGCAGCAGGCAGTTGCCGGAACTCTCGCGCTACGGGATACTACTGGGCGTTTTAACTATATGTTTGGGTATTGCTGTTTTCTTCGTACTAAAATTTAAAAAGGATCCGGAACTGGCCGCCTGGCTTCATGTAGGAGCCGGAATTGTAACGATGGTCATGGCATTTGGGTTTATGATGCCGCTGATTCAGGATCGTTTTAGTGTAAAAACAGTGGCTAAAACTTATGTGGAAACATATGCTAAAGATGCGTCTGCCGGTAATGCGGTTTTATACATAGATAAATTTTTGCGGCCGGGATTTATGCTTTATACTGATATACCCGGAGTGGAAGCAGATACCAACAGTGAGAAATCTTTGCTTGATGTAAAACAAGATCACAGGGAAAAATATATTATCATGAGAGAGTTCATGTACAATAAAATGAAAGAGAATATGGGTGGAGAAGATTGGGAATTGCTGGAAAATAAATCCGGTATCTGTATTTATAAAAGCAGGTAATAAACGGTTAGCATTACTATGAGAGGAAGAAAATATGGCGCAGGATACAATACTTTATTTGGTGATTCCTTGCTATAACGAGCAGGAAGTACTGCCGGATTCCGAAATTAAATTAAAAGAGAAAATGGATTCTCTGATTCAGAGGAAAAAAATCAGCCCTCAAAGCAAAGTTTGTCTGGTCAATGACGGAAGCCGCGATAATACATGGAAATTGATCAAACGGCTGTGTCAACAGAACACCCTGTTTTCCGGGATCTGCCTGGCGCATAACGAGGGACATCAAAATGCGGTGCTGGCAGGTTTGCTGACGGTTCGCCAATATTGTGATATTGCCATTAGCATGGATGCGGATCTCCAAGATGATATTCATACGATCGACCGGATGATTGAAAAATATGACGCCGGCTGTAATATTGTGTATGGCGTAAGGAATAACAGAGCCTCCGATTCTTTTTTCAAACGTTTTACCGCACAGGCATTTTATAAATTTATGAATCTTATGGGGGCTGAAGTTATTTTTAATCATGCCGATTTTCGCTTGATGGATAAACGCGCGCTGGATGCTCTTAGTGAATATAATGAAGTCAATTTATTCCTGCGGGGCATGGTACCCATGATTGGCTTAAAAAATGATTGTGTTTACTATGAGCGAAAAGAGCGGATGGCGGGAGAAAGCAAGTATCCGTTGCGCAGGATGCTATCTCTTGCCTGGCAAGGTATTACTTCGCTATCTTCGGAGCCGATCCGCTGGATTTTTACTGTCGGATTATTTATTTCAGCCATTAGCGCACTGGTACTGCTGTGGTCAATTTTTGTTCATTTAACGGGCGGAACGATAGCAGGTTGGACCAGTTTAATTACTTCGCTCTGGTTCTTAGGCGGGTTAATTTTATTATCTATCGGTATCGTGGGCGAATATATAGGGAAGATATATCTTGAAGTAAAGCACAGACCACGTTATCTTATCCAGGAATTTATTGATGCGAATCAGGAAAATAAAAAACTTCCTGCCCGCGGCGGATCACAGCCGTGTAACAGAAAGTCAGATTGATAAATGGAGCGGGCGATGGGAATCGAACCCACAACATCAGCTTGGAAGGCTGAGGTTATACCACTTAACTACACCCGCATTATAAAATTATTCGCCTTTTCAGAGTGGTCGGAGAGGCAGGAACAAGCATGAAAACTGCACTTACGACACTCAAGGCATTATAGCACTCACTACTATTTTGCGCATTTTTCAAGGACCAATTAAGATTTAATAGAGCACAAGTCTCTTTTTTAAATCATGTAGTTATTTTAACGCATGTAAAAAAATATGTCAACCGTGTTAGCGGAATGCGTGTGAATCTGGCTCTTAACTGCCAATACATATGTTACACTTTGAGAATTATTCTGATACAATTTGATTCAGATTCTTGAAACAAGCGCTGTCTTGGTCGTTTTGTTATTCATGCTTTGCACTTGCTGTCCTGGTTCTTTCTCGCTGGTAAATACCTTTCTGTTGTATTCATCGGTCCCTGTAATCTGATAGTATCAATAGCCGTAGCCGGGCAAGTGAATGTATTCCGCCGACACATATCTGATGTCGATTTGGATTTTATCACCCGGCTGTCTGCTTTCCATGAGGGCATAGTGACAGTAGCTCTTTCTGCGACCCCTTGGTTGCTTATAGCCTTGTTTGCGTAATCTGCCTGCACAGTCTTCCGATACAAATAAAAAAGTTGCCTGTATAAAACAGACAGCTTTTTAAAGTGTGTTTATTTGACTAAAAAATAAAATGATGGTGGCTCCAATCCTGCTTTGCTACCAGACTTATTGTCTGTATAATTTATAACCTTATTTAATATCCATTGCCCATCCCTATATACATATAAAAACTTCATTTTTGCACCATCTTTACGTCTTGCTAAATTAGCTTCCTCAGCTTCTGTCTCTGTTGCATATTTTCCAAATGTGTTATCATTACTATAATAGAAAAGTTTATCGTTAGACATTAAAATAGTACCTACATAAGGATTCAGTAATGAATATGTTTTCTTTACATCATAACTTGCTTGTAGATTTATGTACTGTATCTTGTAAAAATAGCCACAAGGCAAGCCGCACTCGTTTCCCTTTGGTGGGTCTAAAAACTGTCTAATTTCATATTTACCAGTTTTATAACTTTCTTTAATAGGCTGTATTTGTGAATCAGCAAACTGTGTGAAACTATCCAACATATCTTGTTCGCTTGCGTATACTAAGCCGCAACATATCGTGTATAAGGATAGCAGCAATAAGGTTATTTTTTTCATATTTATCACCCCTTATTAAAATTATGGTATGATAGGAACGGGTAATATCTGTATTTTTTATTGTAAATATTTTAGCATTTTACCCCCTTCTATACAAGATATTTCAGACAATTATCTACTTACAATTATATACTATATCTTAGTAGCATTGCCAACGGTTATTATCTACTGGCTTGGAGTTATCATTTGCTACTTTCATCAGTTGTGATGATACCCATGTCCATACGTATGTCATACATAGCTAATCGTAACAACTCACTTCTTCGTATACCAGTACCACATAAAATACACATAATGACATAATTACGGTAGGACAGGAAATTGTCCTGCTTTAAATACCGTTCACCTCTTCATTAGCTCTTAGAGTTATGCTTTCAATCACCATTTTTACCATAAAAAATACTTAATGTGTTACACATTAAGTATTTTTTATGGTTTTGTTATGCTGTTTTTAAATATTTGATTATAGCTTTATAATAGGTGAAGCATTGAAAATATCTTTGGCAAGTTGAGGTTATACCACTTAACTACACCCGCATTATGAAATTATGGCCTTTTCAGAGTGGTCGGAGCGGCAGGATTTGAACCTGCGACCCCCTGCTCCCAAGGCAGGTGCGCTACCAACCTGCGCTACGCCCCGTTAATGGTAGTGTTTGTAACAAATTAATTATATATAAGAGCAAAGAAGTTGTCAAGAAAAAACGACCTTTCCATAAAGAAAGGTCGTTTTTGATGTGTAAGTCAATTATTTGAAGTAGCGATCCAGTAAGCCTTTAAATGCTTTGCCGTGGCGGGCTTCGTCACGGGCCATTTCATGTACAGTGTCATGAATTGCGTCCAGGTTTGCGGCTTTCGCACGTTTAGCTAAATCGGTTTTGCCTGCGGTAGCGCCATTTTCTGCTTCCACACGCATTTCCAGATTCTTTTTGGTACTGGTGGTCAGAATTTCGCCCAACAATTCGGCAAATTTTGCGGCGTGTTCTGCTTCTTCGTGAGCCGCTTTTTCATAATACAGACCAATTTCCGGATAACCTTCACGGAAAGCAACGCGGGACATTGCCAGATACATACCGACTTCAGAGCATTCACCGTTGAAGTTCGCCCGTAAATCAGCTTTAATGTCTTCGGCAACATCGGAAGCAACACCGACAACATGTTCAGATGCCCAGGTCATTTCGCCCTTCTGCTCTAAAAATTTAGATGCGGGAGCACCGCACTGAGGGCATTTGGCCGGAGCTTCAGTACCTTCATACACATAGCCGCATATGGAACAAACAAATTTCTTCATGATGTTTTCCTCCATTTTCTCTTTGTTTTAGGATTATCTATGGTTCGGTCTACACCGTTCCTTTACATTCTAATTATAACACGAGAAATAAAAAATGTCAACGGATAATTATTGTTAATTACTGAAGCGCAGGGATCAGAATTTCATGCTCAAGCCCAGATTAAGGCCTCGGGCTTTTGCAGAACCGCCCTGATCCAAATTTTTAAATTTTGCGTCATAATACGAAAGATCAAAGTCTAAATTATTAAATAAGGGTTTCGCTAATCCGATTTCCCAGGAATTTATTTTATTTCCTACACCGGCCTTCCCCCAGACTGTGAAGAGCAGAGGAATATCGACGCTGGCCTGCACACCGACCTGCCCTGAATTGGATGTACTGGTAGCGTCATCCACGGTAGTTTTGGCATTTAGGTAACCGGCGAACACGGATACGGGAGGTAATACCTTATACATTAAATTAACCTGTTGCGCTGTTATTTTTTCAGAGCCGCTTGTACGAAATTGATTGAATCGATAGTTTACTGCTGTTTGCCCTCCCAGACCAACGGTGCCGCCTCCGTACATGCTGGTTGCTTTTTTAGGATGACCGTAATCACTGAAGTGAAGATTTGTTGGCAGAGTGCCGCCTACTTCAATGGCAAAGTGTCCGCGGTCATAGTTTTTTAAAGGTGCGGCAGATGTGCCGGAGGCAAGGACAACGGCGCAAAGAATTGTGGTTGCTGAAATGAAAAGAAATTTAAACATAAGGACCTCCGAAAATAGCATAGATGTTTTTTAAAAACATGAATAAAAGTAGTATAGTTGCTTTTAATCATTGTAACATAATTAATGCAGTAAAGTGTACTATAAATTTGGATTTTAAGTGAATTCTTAGCCACGATTTTCTAACAGAGGTCGGTAAGGACTGCCGTGATAAAACACTTGTCAAAAGCAAGTAAAAACGATAATATTATTATGTATTAGTGTATATTTTTATAAAAAGGACAACATTGTGGAAGAATTAAAAAAAGACAGCAAAGCCGTTGGGCAGATGAACGTACCAAGTGATAAAAAAAAGTCCGATGCTCAAATGGCGCAGGCGAATATAGGGTCAGAGCAAGTAAAGGCTGCTGATGCTGCGTCTCCGGAAGCTGCGGTACCTAAAACAGATAATAAATTTCTTAAGGGAACATTGATACTGACCGTCTCCAGCATTGTAGTAAAGGTGATCGGGGCTTTAAACTGGATCCTTTTAAGCCGTGTTTTAGGCGGTGAAGGAATCGGTCTTTATCAGATGGGCTTCCCCATCTATTTGATGGCGATCACGGTTTCCTCGGCCGGTATTCCGGTTGCGATTTCTATCATAACCGCTGAAAAAGTAGCTCAAAATGATTATCGCGGGGCGCGAAGGGTATTTCATATCACATTGCGCCTTTTGTTCGTCAGCGGTCTCGTTTTTTCTCTGGGGTTGTTTTTTGGCGCGCAAAAGCTAATCGACTGGCATTTTATCCGTGATGCGCGGGCCTATTATTCGATTGTCGCTTTAGCTCCGGCAGTCTTTTTTGTTACGTTTCTGGCCAGTTTCCGGGGTTATTTGCAAGGTTGGCAAATTATGACGCCTACTGCATGTTCTGAAATTACGGAACAATTGGTGCGGGTTGTGACTATGTTGTTTTTTGCAGCCTACTTTATGCCTTATGGTCTGGCGGCGGCGGCCGGTGGTGCCAGCATGGGGGCCGGTGCGGGGGCATTTTGCGCTCTACTGGTATTAATGTATTTTTATCAAAAGCTGAAAAAAGAGCTGAAAGAAAAAGTCAGCCGACAAAACCTATATGCCATTCAAGAGGGCGCTTCCGCAATTATCAAACGATTATTAAAACTTGCCCTGCCTGTATCATTGACAAGTCTGATGCTTCCTATTGTGGCCAATCTGGATTTGCTTATAGTGCCTCAGCGCCTTGAAGTTGCAGGGTTTGCTGTAAACGGTGCAACCGAACTTTTTGGCTATCTTACCGGCATGGCAGTGCCTTTAGTTAATCTGTCTACCATATTTACCGCAGCATTAGCCGTGAGTCTTGTGCCTGCCATTGCGGAAGCCCGTGCGTTGGAGAAGAAGGCGAATATCCGCTATAAAACAGGCATGGCATTTCGTGTGGCAATGATTATCACGCTTCCTTGCTTCGCGGGTCTTTTATGTATGGCGGAAGATGTGGCTGCATTGATTTATAATGCACCGGGCGCATCCCCTGCAATCCGGACGATGAGCCTGGGAATTGTACTTTTGGGCATGCATCAGGTGAGTACAGCGGTACTCCAGGGAATGGGGAAGACAACAATCCCCGTTATTAATATGATAATTGCCTGTGTGGTCAAGGTTGGTCTGAACTGGACTCTGACAGCGATACCCTGGCTGGGAATCAAGGGGTCGGCGATTGCTACCGTAGTGGATTTTGGTGTGGCCGCCATTATTAACATGTATTTTATATATAAGCTGACAGGCTATAAAATTTCCCCTGAAGGAGTGTTAAAACCGCTGTTTTCTGCTGTAATTATGGGTGTTTCTATTTTGCTGGTACAGTTGGCCGGCAAACCTTTAGGCGGTTGGAATCTTTTGTTGTGCATGTTAGTGGCAGTGCCTGTGTATGGAATGGTTTTAACGGGCATAGGCGGTCTGACTAAAGAGGATCTGCAGAGTCTGCCATATTTAGGCAATCGAATTTTGCGTTTAGGACAACGTTTCGGCACTTTTAAAAATTGACACAAAATCGTCAAACACTTGTCAGAAAGACATGCTATAGTTATGTTTACCAATTAGGTAGGAATCGAGAGCAACGCAATGGTTTGTGTTTAAAACGCAAAGCCATATTTGCGTTTTGAGTCAGAGCGACAGAGGCAGGCCTGTTTCCCCAAGGGGAAATATTTTAAGAAAGTCTGATGGTAAGAGATGGAAGAAAAAGGAATTTGGAATAAGGTAAAAGGGATGATTCCATCCGATATTTTATTTGTATTGCCGAATAAAGATGGTGAAAATCATATCTATTCAATAAATCGCAAAAAATTTATGGTATTGACCGGAGTCACGCTCTTTTGTGCTGTACTCTTAGTAGGACTGGCCGGTTTTTACGGCTGGCAGTATCATCATATGGCAGCTGACAGGGTCGCTTATCAGGAATATCTGGCGCATAAAACAGAACAGAACGCCAAGCTTCAATCCTTGCTGGATGATAATGAAAAGATGCTGCGTGATATGAGTGAGATCCATACCCTGGAAACAAAATTGCGGCGCGCTGTCATCCAAAATGGAGGGGACAAAGAGTTTACCAGTAACATTGACGCGGTGGGAGCAACAGAGGGCGCCCGGTCTACCGATCCCGGATATAGCGGTAAGGGCGGTCCCGGGGCGGATATCAGTATGCTGGAGGTTGTTGCTGCGCAAGATAAAAACCTGGCTGCCCAAATAGATGGGCAAAAGAAAAAAATGAACGAGCTCTTGTCCATTTTAGAAGGCCGTCACAACCGCAGGTCTATTTTGCCGGACTTATGGCCTACGCAAGGCGGCTCCATCAGCTCTCCCTATGGGATACGGATGAACCCTATTAACGGGGGAGGGGAATGGCATACCGGTGTAGATATTGCCACTGATTTTGGTTCACCTGTGTATGCCGCGGCTATGGGCACGGTTGAAATGGCGCGTTGGAATGGGGGCTATGGACAATATATAAAAATTGCCCACGGTAATGGCTACGAAAGCGCATACGGACATTTGAGCGGTATTGCGGTAGCTCCCGGGCAGACGGTGCGTAAAGGGGAGATTATAGGGTTTGTGGGAAGTACAGGCTATAGTACCGGCCCGCATCTTCATTTTGAAATCTTTGTCGATGGGGAAAATATAGATCCCTTATATATGTTAAAGCAATAATTTTAGGCAGCGCGGCAGTAATTCTGCCGCGCTTTTTTATATCATATTGTAATTTTGCAGAGTATATCGGCCTCTGATCTATTAAGGAAAGGTTTTGCAGGGGTTTTATTTCCGGTTTCAAACAATAGGTTAACTGATGTAAAAAATAAGTTGACTAAAGAACGCATGTTAACTATAATAAAAACAGTGTTAACAGAGAAGCGACGGTTTGCCGCAATATAAAATGGAGAGGATAGACTGGTATGAACATGTCGATTGCAGAATTAACAGATAAAATTATCAATGAAGGGTATCGTCTTACACGGGATAATCTGGATAAAGATTTATTTCTAAAGGGCGACCTGGATGTTTTATTGGATTGCGCAGGTCAAATCCAGAAACGGTATTGCGGTAACTTAGTGGACTTATGTTCGATTATTAACGGGCGGAGCGGACGCTGCAGTGAAAATTGCAAATACTGCGCCCAGGCTGCCTGCAATCACACGGGCATTGATGAGTATCCGTTTTTAGAAAAGGAAGAAATTTTCGATGCTGCTAAAGCGCACCAGGAAGCCGGTGTAAACCGCTTTGCCATTGTGACGGCGACCCGCGCGCTCAAAGGTAAAGACTTTGACAAATCTATTGAGGCCTATAAATATATGCATGAAAATCTGGATATAAAACTCTGTGCTTCCATGGGTCTGCTTGATGAGGAACAGTTCCATCGTTTAAAAGAAGCGGGTGTAAGCAATTATCATAACAACATAGAAACATCCCGGCGTAATTTCCCCAATGTTTGTACGACACATACATTTGATGATAAAGTTCGTACCATCAAAGCGGCACAAAAAGCAGGTCTGTTTGTTTGTTCCGGCGGCATCATCGGCATGGGAGAAAATTGGGACGATCGTTTTGACATGGCCATAACGTTAGCTGAGTTAAACATTCAGTCGATCCCAATTAATGCGTTGACACCGATAAAAGGCACTCCCATGGGAGATATGCCGCAAATTTCCGCAGAGGATATAGAACGTACTATCGCTATCTTCCGGTTTATCAATCCGACTGCGCACATTCGCCTGGCTGCGGGACGTGGGAATTTGCCTGATTCAGGGGCGACCGTGTTTGGCCGGGGTGTTTCTGCCATGATTACCGGCAATATGCTGACTACGGCAGGAGCGGCTACGATTACCACGGATTTGGCAATGTTGAAGAAACTGGGCCTTACCAATAAAGAAGAAAAGGCTGCTATCCCTTCTGACTGTAAAATTGCTGTTGCTCCTGTTGTGAAAGAAACAGTACAGGCCTGAAATAAGATGTGCTTGTGATCTCCCGATTCATGTTATAATGGATAAAGATAATTTGTAAGATAGCAGGTTATTGAGTTTTCCAGATCGGAAGTGCTGCTTTGGCAAGTTGTATTGAAAGAGTAATGCAAATTTTAAGCAGCTGCGGCAGAAACGGGATTTATTCGTAGGGGAGATATATGGTACAGGCAATAATTAATGGACGTCTCGTGTTGGAAAACAAGGTGCTGGAAGGATGCGCCTTGCTTTTTGATACAAAGATCAGTGGGATTGTTTCACGTGAAACAATTGATCGTATTGGCGAAACGACTTGTTGTTGGAAGGGGAAACCGGTCCAACTGGTTGATGCGCAAAACGCGTATGTGTCACCCGGATTTATTAATCTGCATATTCATGGATGTGCAGGGGTCGATACAATGGACACAGAGGAAGATACACTACGTAAAATGAGTTATTTTCAAGCGCAGACAGGGGTAACTTCTTTTCTTCCGACAACAATGACTGCCGATTGGCCTGCGGTGTATCGGGCTTTGGAAAGAATCAGGCATGAAATGGCCGTGCTTAAAAAGTACAGAAGCTCTGATCGGTCAACAGACGCAAAAGAGGATAATACAGGGACTTTTCAGACGGCACACGAGTCGACGGACTCTCCGTATTCTGACAGGGAATTTGTGGGAGCCAAGATTCTGGGTGCATATTTGGAAGGCCCTTTTATTAATGCGGCTTTTAAAGGGGCTCAGAAAGCTGAGGCTGTTGTTCCGGCGGATTTCGAAAAAATCGCTGCGTATGCAGATGTAATTAAGGCAGTCGTTATAGCCCCGGAAACATTAAAAGACGATGAAAAGCGGCTGACCGCTTTTTTAAATCAGTGCCGGGCCTGTGGCATAATCGTATCGCTGGGGCATAGCGCTGCAACTTATGAAGAGTCAATCCGGACAATCAAGCAAGGCGCGAAGCATGTGACGCATTTATTCAATGCCATGTCAGGTATTCATCATCGGGCGCCGGGACTGGCCGGTGCGGCGTTACAAACAGATACGGTTTGTGAATTAATTGCAGATAACATTCATGTTCACCCGGCTATGCAGCAGTTGATTTATAAACTAAAAGGCGCTGCCAACCTGGAATTAATAACAGACTCTTTACGTGCCTGCGGTATGCCGGATGGAATTTCCGAATTGGGCGGTCAGACTGTATACGTAAAGAACGGTGTAGCGCGTTTAAAAAATGATGTGTTAGCCGGAAGTACAATTACATTGAATCAGGCGATGGCAAATTTTCAAAAAAATACGGGCGCTCCTGTCCCTGAGGTTGTGCAGATGGTAACAGGAAATCAGGCCCAGGAACTGGGGCTGTTTGAAAAAATCGGCAGTCTTCGTCCCGGTGCAGCGGCTGACATCACTATCTTTAATGATGATTTTACGATTCTCAAGACTTTTGTAGAGGGAAATTTAGTTTACAAAAATTCTGCTGTCGAGTAAAATATAGAGCGGCAGTCGGGCAATAAAAATTGTGTTTTTCCGGCTTATAAATCGTTGTATTCTATTTGTGGTTTTACCATGTTCCTGGCTTGTCGCATTATATGCCCATTTGTGGTGTCATTGGGCGGGGAAGAATGAGGGAGAGCTATGCTGTTTTGCGATATCATCAAAAACCATCCATCTGAAAAAAACGTCTTTATTTTTAAGGATAAGACAACTACATATGGAGAGTTCCGTAAAAAAGTGAACCGGTGGAGCGTATTTCTGCAAGAGCAAGGGGTCAAAAAGGGAGACCGTGTAGGGTTGTTTAGCAAAAACTCCCCGGAATTTGTCTCTGCTTATTTTGCTATTGTCAATATTGGGGCCATTGTAGTCCCCTTTAATTTTCAGCTGATTGCGCCGGAAATCGCCTATATTGTTAAAGATACCGAAATGAAGATACTTTTGACGAGAAATAAATTGGATGTAGACCGGGCTTTGTTGGAATTAGGTTGGGAAGTGCCTTTAAAGCAGTTTACTTTTGAGGAAATGGTTCCGTCGTCAGAGGAAGATCCGGCTTTGCCGGAAATGGACGAAAATGACCCGGCGGCGATAATATATACATCAGGAACAACGGGCCGCCCCAAGGGGGCTATGTTAAGTCAAAAAAACCTGTTGCATAATACAGATGACTTTGCTGCGGTAGTAGGAGTCAAGCCTGATGATATCGCATTATGTGTTCTTCCGATGTATCACTGTTTTGGTTGGATTTGTTCCGTCATGGCTAATCTTCGACATGGGTCAACACTGGTAATTCAGGAAACATATATTTTTAATGACGCGATGTTGTTGATAAAAAAACATAGTGTCAACACGATCTGTGGTGTTCCTACCATGTTCCAGCTATTTGTTAAAGGCGCAGAACCGGGAGAACTGGAGGGTTTCCGCTATTTTGTCAGTGGGGGCGCCGCTTTGCCGAGAATTTTGTATGATGCGTTTGCCCGTAAATTCGGACAACATGTACAAGAGGGCTACGGACTTTCGGAAGCAACACCTGTGACCACGTTTAATCCTACGCACAAGACAAAACAGGGTTCTATTGGTTTGCCGATACCTCATGTAGAGGTTAAGCTGGTAGATGAAAATTTTAATGAAGTGGCTGTTGGTGAAGTTGGCGAACTTTGCGTGAAAGGGCCAAATGTGATGTTGGGGTATTGGCGCCGCCCTAAAGAAACGGCGTATGCCTTGAGAAATGATTGGCTTCACACAGAAGATCTGGCGATTAGAGATGAGGAAGGTTACATCTTTATTGTCGATCGTTTAAAGGATATGATTATCAGCAGCGGGGAAAATGTGTATCCTCGTGAAATTGAAGAGGTCCTCGCCGCGCATCCGGATATCAAGGAAGCGGCAGTAGTAGGCATTCCTGATAAATTGCGCGGGCAGGCGATTTGCGCCTACGTGGTGAGGGAAGATGGTGGTACCGCAGATAAGCGTATGCTTCGTAAATATCTTCTTTCAAAAGTTGCTCCGTATAAAGTGCCGAAAGAATTTGTCTTTTGCGAGCAACTACCCCGCAATAATACCGGAAAGGTGTTAAAAAGTGTGTTGCGGGAAAAAGCCATAGTTGATTTGGTTAATCGAAAACGAGTGTGATAAATTTTGGTTGAATGGCAATAATCAACGGTTACTTAAAAGCGGCATTGATTTCTATCGGATGCCGCTTTTTGACTGCACAAAAGCCTAAATATATCTTTTTGTATAGCTCAAAAGAGACCCTAACAGAGTTAAACCGTGATTTACTTCTGTTGGGTCTCTTTTAAGGACAAGCAATTCAAATTTTAGATACGTTTATCATTATATCTGTCTGCACGGGAAAACATTTCACCGATTGGTGATTAACTGTTTCCCTGCTTCCAGCGCTTTTTTATTGGCATCTTCCGTTCCTTTGGGAACGCGGCTCAGAACCGCTTTTTCCAACGCCTCGTCAGAGACGCAGTGGGTCAAAGCTACGATAGCGCCTAAGGCTACAATATTGGCAAATAAGGCTTTGCCGCAAACAGAAGTGGCCGTATGCGTGATGGGCAGATCGATGCGTTCTTTGTAAACTCCCGGAACATCTTTTACAAACAGGCTGTCCGTCACTACAATACTATCTTTGCTGCAATCGCTTGTATATTTATTGGCGGCTTCCTGGCTCATCGTAAGCAGGACATCGGGGCAGACCACACGCCCAAAGCGAATGGGTTCGTCCGAAATAATCGCTTCCGCTTTTGAGGAACCGCCGCGTGCTTCCGGTCCGTAGGACTGGGACTGTACAGCTTCTTTTCCATCTAAGATGGCAGCTTCCGCCAGAATAATACCGGCCGTGATCAAACCTTGTCCACCGGTACCGGAGAAACGGAAATTATGTTTCATGATCACATACCCCCTTGCGCGCGTTTGATAATTTCATCATAAGCTTCGGTATATTCCTGTACCTCATTCGTTTCATACAGTACACCGATGGGGAATTTACCGTCCGCTATGGCTGCCGCTTTTTGTGCTTCATCCATTTTATCCCAGGCGGATTTCATCACGCCGTGGTCTCTTTGCCAGGCGATCATCTTGCCCGCAGTCCCGGCCTTGTTCTGACGGCCGTAGTTGATGGGACAGGCTGTTACACACTCAATGATGGAAAAACCTTTGTGCGCGATACCTTTCGCAATCATGTCTACCATCAGTGGTACATGGAAGGTCGTAGCCCTGGCGCAGAAAGTTGCGCCGGCTGCTTTGGCCAGTTCTAACAGATTAAAGGCGGGCTCGATCGTCAAATAGGGGGCTGTCGTAGCCTTTACGCCTTTTGGTGTCATAGGGGAATATTGCCCGCCTGTCATACCGTAGATGCTGTTATTGTAGACGACCAACGTGAGGTCAATGTTGCGGCGCGCGGCGTGAATCAAATGGTTGCCGCCAATTGCAGTGCAGTCACCGTCACCGCTGGCGATAATAACGTTTAACGCCGGATTGGCCATTTTTAATCCGCTGGCAATGGGAAGCGCCCGTCCATGCAGCGTATTTCCCGTATTAAAATCAAGATAACCGGAAGAACGGCTGGAGCAGCCGATGCCCGAAATAAAGGCCACATTATTTTTGTCCAGCCCCTGCTTGTCGATGGCTTTTACGATCGCACCGGTGATAATCCCGTTGCCGCAGCCCGGGCACCAGATATGAGGCAGTCGGCCGGGGCGAAAATATTTTTCTACCAATTGTTCCATTACCATAATGATTCCTCCTCCCCTTAACGGCCCATAGCCTTTTTAATTTCCGCCAACAGCTGTTGCGGTGTCGCCGAAGAATTATCATATTTGCCGTACAAAGATACAGGGCATTTTCCATTGACAACACGTTCTACTTCCAGAACATATTGCCCATAATTTAATTCATGGACCAATATACCCTTAGCTTTTGCAGCGATGGCTTTGATCTCTTTTTCCGGGAAGGGCCAGAGGGTGATCGGGCGGAAGAAACCGACTTTTAACCCTTCTTCCCGTGCCAGATCTACTGACTCATAGGCGGTACGAGCGGCGCCGCCGAAGGCAACTACGACAAATTCCGCGTCATCCATGCGATAGTTTTCGTAGGTAACGATATCATCCAGATTCCGGTACAGTTTGTCGTGCAGGCGGTTTAAGGCGTTCACTGTGCCGGCAGGTGTGCCCTTGGGGAAGCCGGTTTCGTCATGAATCAAACCGGTGACATGCCAACGGTAGCCGCTGCCAAAATCTGCCATGGCAGGTACCAGATTATCTGCGGTGGTGCCATAAGCCAGATACTCTTCCGGCGCGCAATTCGGACGCGGCCGATCGACAGTTTCTATTGTACTGTAATCATCGGGCAGTTCAATTTTTTCACGCATATGTCCCACCACTTCATCCATGAGGATAATGACAGGAACACGATATTTTTCTGCCAGATTTACGGCGCGTATCGTGAGCCAGAAACATTCCGGTACACTGGACGGTGAAACGGCAATCACCCAGTGGTCCCCGTGCGTACCCCAGCGGGCCATCATCACTTCGCCCTGTGAAGGAGAGGTGGGCTGTCCTGTGGCAGGGCCTACACGCTGCACATCTATAATGGTAACGGGAATCTCTGCCGTGCAGGCCAGACCCAGCATTTCCTGTTTTAAGGAGAACCCCGGGCCGCTAGTCGCGGTCAATGCCTTTTTGCCGCCCATGGAGGCCCCTACGGCCGTTCCTAAGCCGGCAATTTCATCTTCCGTTTGCATAAATTTACCGCCCACCTGAGGCAGACGTTCGGATAATTGTTCCGCAATCTCAGTAGAAGGGGTAATGGGATATCCGCCGTAAAATTTAACGCCGGCTGCAATGGCGCCTTCTACTACAGCCTGATTACCTTGTAATAGCAGCACTCTGGACATATCATTTCCCCTCCTTAGTTTCTTTTTCCAGGAAAATTGCGTAGTCAGGGCAGCGCATTTCGCACTGACCACAGGAGATACAGTCTTTTTCTTTGCCTTTCACAATCGCGCATTTTCCAACTTCCGTGACTTCTAAAACCTGTTTGGGACAGAAGTACACGCAGATACCACAGCCTTTGCAACGTGGCGTTACGAGTTTCAGCATACAGAAAACCTCCTCTTCATAAACTCCCTAACAACACCTATACTACATTGAATTATATCGTATCGCTCCACTTTATTAAAGTTGTTTCAAAAAAAGTTACATAAGTTTTCTACGGAATGTCAGCAGCTTCTTCATTTGTAATCATTCATCGGTTTTGCAAAGTTGCTTAAAAAAATATATAATATAACAGTATAAATGTTATAAAAGGCGGAGGGTGCCGTATGAACACGAAGGGAAAAGAATCAGATAAACGGTTGCGCCTGTTGAAAGCAACGGAAGAAGTGTTTTCTAAGCGGGGCTATGCTCAGACAACGCTGGATGAAATCATTGGCTTAGCGGATACAGGCAAAGGCACTTTATACAAATATTTTGGCAATAAGGATAACCTGTTTTATAATCTGGTACACCTTAAGCATAAAGAATTAATGGACAAGATGTGGCCTGTGGCCAAAGAAACGAGCCTCTCCATTGAAGAAAAATTAACCAAGATACTTACTTTATGGATTAAATTTCTTTTTAATCACACGGTGTTATGGCAGGTTTTGCTTTTTGAAATGACGGGTACGAATCGCGGCTATCTGGCTGTAAAAGGTGAAGATGGCGAGTTGCGCCTCACGACCAGCTGGGGCACGTTGCCTCCGGAAAGTGAGCGAGAGGTTATTTTGCGCTATCATCGTTTGTTGTGGGAGGAATCCGAGCCGATTGTAAAGGTGTACGGGGATGGAGTCAAACAAGGCTTTTTCCGTGATTCGGGACAAAGTATGGATATCCCGGAAAATATATTTTATACGGCAGCCATGGTTGTGTTTTTTAATCGGGGGCAGCATATGTCGGACGGCATGACTGCGGAAGAACTGGCGGAAAATTTGTCAGTCATCAGTTGTATGGTCTGGCTGCTGACAAAAAACGAACTCCTGATAGTTAAATACTGGCATCTGATCGCTGAACACGAAGAATCATATGGTTATGGGCTTGGAGAGGAAGAAAAAACTGAGGGTAAAATTGTCTTCCTCTAAAGCATATTAAAAGTATATTAAACTGAACAAAATACACAAAAATCTCAAAACTAACTCAAAAAAGTTGATTTTATTGTTGACAGGCCGTGTTTATCCATGTAATATATGTCCTATAAATGAATATGTATTCATCAAGAGTAGTTGAGGGACATGGCCCTATGAAACTACGGCAACCATCTTTATGAAACGGTGCCAAATCCAGCGGGGAAACCGGGAGATGAAAAGCTATATGATCGAGCTCTTCACTCAATATGTTGAAGAGTTTTTTTAATCCCGGTCATTTTGGGTGACTCTCATTCCAAATGTTTAAAACGATAGAAAGGTTTAGAAGATGATTAAACTTGTAAATGTGGAAAAAACCTATTATAGTAAGGCCGGCAATATTGCTGCTCTGAAAAAAACGAATCTGGAAATTAAAGAAGGTACGATTTTTGGTATCATCGGACTTTCAGGGGCAGGAAAATCCACGTTGATTCGTTGCATCAATATGTTGGAAGTTCCTACATCGGGGCAGGTTTTTGTGGACGGACAAGAGCTGACCGCAATGAGTGAAGCGCAACTGAGGAAAGCGCGTCAGAATATCGGTATGATTTTTCAGCATTTCAACTTGCTTGCTAGTCGTACCGTATTTGATAACGTGGCATTTCCTTTGGAAATTCAGGGGATCCCGCGTGATAAAATAAAGGCCCGTGTCGAGGAATTGTTGGAATTTGTCCAATTAAGTGACCGGGGCGATTATTACCCCAGCCAGCTTTCCGGCGGTCAGAAGCAACGAGTCGGGATAGCCCGTGCTCTGGCATCCAATCCGAAAGTATTGTTGTCAGATGAAGCGACTTCCGCTTTGGACCCCCAAACCACAAAATCCATTTTGCAATTATTGCGGGATATCAATAGCCGACTGAATTTAACGATTGTGATGATTACCCACCAAATGGAGGTCGTAAAAGAAATTTGCGATCAGGTAGCGGTCATTGAAAATGGCACGATCATTGAAGAAGGCTCTATGTACAAAGTGTTTACTGAGCCGCAGCAGGAAACGACCAAAGAATTTGTAAAGACTGTAAACGACATACGCATACCTTCTATTATTAATACAGAAAGTATGCAGCAAACCTACTTCCCGGATGCCAGGTTATTACTGAATCTGACATTTTTGGGCGGCGAAGACGATGAAGAAGGTTCAACCGGAGCGGATCAGCCTCTGGTATCCTTTATTATCAAAAAATTTGGTGTAGATGTAAATATTATTTCCGGCAAAGTGGATTATTTGAAAGATCTTCCCTATGGAACGTTGCTGGTGGAATTAATTGGTGAAGAAGCGGAAATAAAAAACGCGCTGCAGTATATTTACGATAAAAAAGTCAAAGTGGAGGTGATTGGTTATGTCGCCTGATATGATAGATTTGTTGTTGAAATCTTTGGGGGAAACTTGTTATATGGTTGTGGTGGCTATTTTATTGGCCACATTGATCGGCGTTCCTTTGGGCGTGATTTTGACGGTGACCAGAAAAGATCATATTTTGCCTAATGCGATCATTCATAATGTTCTAGGGGCGATTGTGAATGCGACCCGTTCCACTCCTTTTATTATTTTAATGGTTGCGATCATCCCCTTAACCCGTATGATAGTAGGTTCTTCTATTGGCACTACGGCGGCCATAGTGCCGTTGACAATTACCGCCTCTCCTTTTATTGCCCGGGTAATAGAATCTTCTCTTTTGGAAGTGGACCGCGGCGTGATAGAGGCAGCACAATCCATGGGTGCAAGTCCATTTGAAATTATTACCAAGGTGATGCTGCCGGAATCGCTTCACTCGATCGTTCTGGGAATTACACTGGCTTTGATTGCTTTGATTGGCGCTTCTGCGATGGCAGGCGCATTAGGTGGCGGCGGTTTAGGGGATCTGGCTATCCGCTATGGTTATCAAAGATTTCAGATGGACGTGATGATTGCCACGGTTGTTGTGCTTATTATCATGGTGCAGGGTGTGCAGTCGATTGGCAATACACTGAGTCGAAAATTAAATAAAAACAAACTTTCCTGAGGCATATGAGACAGAGGATAAGTCAGGAAGCAAAAAGTTGAAGACAGGGCAGGGCGGCGCAGCATTGCGTCGCCCTTTTTAGTGTTTTTTGACACGCAACTTGACTTTCGCAAGATAAAGTGATAAATTGATAAAAGAAAGCCTGCTCAATATGTGAAGGAGGAAACTGAACGAGACGCCGGTCCGGCAGTTCCTGTATGGAGGAATTTATTATGGCTGAAAAAATCGAAAGCAAATTGACCCGTCAGTTGTGTGAAGCGCTCACCAGTTTAAAGGATGAACACCAGGTTGCTGATTTTTTGGAAGATGTTTGTACCATTAGCGAATTCAAAGCGCTGGCCCAACGTTTTGAAGTAGCGCGTTTGCTGGCTGAAGGGGTTAAATATGAAGATATTGTAGAGAAAACGGGTGCCAGCACGGCGACGATCTCTCGTGTTAAAAGATGTTTGGTATATGGCAAGGATGGCTATGCCGTGGCACTGAATAATTTTAAAAAACAGCATCATGAAGAAAGTTCTACTAAAGTGCTGTTGAAGGCGAAGTTTGAAAAGGAACGGGCTGAGAGAAAGAAAGCGATGCGAAACAATGAGTGAATTCATATTGCAGGTCCCTTACGGCACACATGATGTGTTGCCCGGCGAAGCCACGGCGCGTCATTTACTGGCAGATAAAATATATCGCTTATTTTCCGCCTGGGGTTATGATGAGGTGGAAACCCCCTCTTTTGAATATCTGGAAACTTTTATGGAGACCGGTCAGTCCAATGCAGGCGCATTTAACCTTTTTGATCGGGCAGGGCGCGCATTGATTCTGCGAACCGATATGACAACGCCTTTAGCAAGAATGGTAGCAACCCGTATGAAGAAAGATGCCGGAATTAAGCGGCTGTCTTATCAGGCACGTCTATTTCGTTATGAAGAAGCGCAGGCGGGTCGACAATGCGAATTTACGCAATGCGGTATCGAGATGATGGGTGCGTCCGGCGCTGTTGCCGATGCGGAAGTGATCGCCCTGGCAATTAATACGCTGTTGGAAACCGGACTGCAAGATTTCAGCATCAGTCTGGGACAAATGGAATTTATTAATGGCTTGATGGAAGAAGCAGGACTCAGCGAAGCGCAGTCCCGCGCTGTTAAGTATTGCCTCATCCGTCGTAATGCAGTGGGGTTGGCGGAGTTGATAGAAGAGGCCAAGGTGGAAACGAAATTTGCCGGGTTGCTTAAAGAGCTTTTGTTTTTGCATGGAGGGATAGAACTTCTGGAAACTTTGGCCAAACAAAATCTGGGAAAACGTTGTGACTATGCACTGAATAACCTGCGAGAGATTTACGAATTGGTCAGAGCCTATGATGTGGCGTCTTATTTGAGTTTTGATCTGGGCCTGATACGGAGCCTGGACTATTATACGGGTATGCTTTTTGAAGGATATGCTCCCGGTATGGGGTATTCTTTAATTGGCGGAGGACGCTATGACACGATGATGGAGCGGTTTGGTTATCCTTGTCCTGCTACGGGATTTGCTCTGGGAATTGACCGCATCGTACTTACGCTGGAACGTCAGGGGCAACTGACCGGTGGAAATACGCCGACCACATTTATCGCCTTTTCTAAAGGACAGGCGGCGTCGGCTATCCTTCTTGCCAATCAATTGCGCCGGCAGGGTGTACGGATAAAACTCGCTGATCGTCCCCTGGGTCGGGCAGAAGCGGTAGAGGAAGGCAAAATGTTACGGTGTGAGACATTCCGTTATGTGGGGGACTAAGATGAAAGATTATATTACGATTGCCCTGCCTAAGGGAAAGTTATTTAAGCGCAGCGTCGATTTATTGGCAAAGGTCGGTTATGCCGCGGAAGGTGTTTCGGAAGATTCACGTAAACTTGTGATTGTAAATGAAAAGACCAAAGTGCGTTTTATTATTACCAAAACCGTAGACCTTCCTACATATGTGGAATATGGTGCTGCAGATGTCGGTATCATTGGTAAGGACGTACTGCTGGAAGAACGTAAAGATGTCTATGAGCTGTTGGATCTGGGCTTTGGAAAATGTCATCTGATGCTGGCGGTGCCGGAAACCGGAAAACAACCGGAGATAAGTGATTATGCCCATTTGCGGGTAGCTACAAAATACCCACATTGCGCACGGGAATATTTTGATGGCAAGGGCATCCAAACGGAAATTATAAAGTTGAATGGCTCGATTGAGTTAGGGCCTTTAATTGGTCTATCGGAATTAATCGTCGATATTGTCGAAACGGGAACAACACTGAGAGAAAATAAGCTGGTGGAAGTGGATTCTCTCTTTGTTTCTACCGCAAGACTGATTGCCAATCCGGTAAGTTTTAAACTGAAATTTGACAGACTGCATAAACTGGTGTCTGATATGCGTGCTGCAATAGAAAACGGGGGAAATAAGGGATGAAAATCATAGACGCAAGGAAGTTAACGGCGGCGGAAATAAGTGCGCTATTAAAGAAAAAAGCTTTTGATGAAACGGCATTGTCTCCCCGGATCCAAGAAAGCTGCGACCGTATGTGGGGAGAACATTTAAGCGCTGCGCAAATTGTGGACAGAATTGTAAACAGAGTCAGACAAGACGGAGACAAAGAATTATTCTATTTTACGAAGATGATCGATGGCGCTGAATTGACCCGAAACTCTCTTCGGGTTTCAGAGAAGGAATTTGATGAAGCACGGACGTTGGTCGATCCGGTCGTCCTGGAATCCATTACGCGGGCCATCAAAAATGTAAAAAAATTTCATGAAGAGCAGATGCCGAGATCATGGTTTACCGAGCGCCCCTACGGAAGCCTGATAGGACAAAAAATTACACCCATTGATCGGGTGGGGATTTATGTACCTGGTGGAACGGCTGCCTATCCTTCCAGTGTGATCATGAACGCAGTTCCCGCAAAAGTCGCTGGAGTCCCTCGTATCGTGATGGCGGCTCCGCCCGGACGAGATGGCAAATTGAACCCCTACGTGCTGGTCACGGCAGAAAAAATAGGCATTTCGGAAATTTATAAGATGGGCGGTGCTCAAGCGGTAGCCGCTATGGCTTTTGGTACGGAAACCGTACCCAAGGTAGACAAAATCAGCGGTCCGGGTAATATCTTTGTGACGTTGGCCAAGAAAGCGGTGTATGGGCATGTAGATATCGATATGTTAGCGGGTCCCAGCGAGATTTTGATCCTTGCGGACGACAGCGCCGACCCGTCTTATCTGGCCGCGGACCTATTAAGTCAGGCAGAGCACGATCCTCTGGCCAGCGCAATTCTTATTACCGATAGCGAGCGCCTTGCTAAAACGGTTGCAGAAGCGATAGAGATACAGTTAAAAGAGTTGCCCAGAGAGGAAATTGCCGCCGCTTCTTTGCAGGCTATGGGGAAGATCATCATCGCGAAAGATCTGGAAACTGCGGTTGCAATGGCAAACAGCAGTGCGCCGGAGCATTTGGAGGTAATGACCCGGGAACCTTTCCGTTTTATGCCTCTGCTCCATAATTGTGGCGCAATGTTTTTGGGAACTGATTCGCCGGAGCCGTTAGGAGATTATTTTGCCGGGCCTAACCATATTCTGCCGACCGGGGGAACCGCCCGATTTTACAGCGTTTTGAATGTTGAAACTTTTATGAAAAAGACCAGTATTATTTCTTATACACATAAAGCATTGCTTGAAGCGGCTGATGATATTATCAATATGGCGGAAGCAGAAGGGCTGCGCGCTCATGCCAACGCGATTCGGAAACGTAAGGAACATAAAAATCAATTGTAGTTATTTCAGGCTCTGAAAAGAGGCCGGATGAGGTGATTTACTATGTCAGATTTAGCGATTCGTCCCAGTCTGGAAAGGTTGGAAGAATATGTGGTAGAGACCATTGATGCGGATATCGTCGTCAATGCGAATGAGTCTAACTACCCTTTGCCGGAAGCGGTACGGTCAGAAATAGAGGCTAAAACCAGGAAGGTTGCTTTTAATCGATATCCGCCGATGAGAGGAGACTCTTTGCGCGTCCTTATTGCAGATACGCTTGGTATTGACCCTGATAAGGTGCGTGTTGGCAATGGCTCCAGCGAACTTTTGCAAATGGCATGTTATGCATTTGGGGGGATTGGCAGGAGGATCGCTGTTCCTTATCCGTCTTTTTCTATGTACAGTGTCTATGCCCGCTTGTCTGACAGTGATGTATTACAATATCCTCTGACGGTAGACGGTTTTTTAGATGCAGAGGCATTGATCGCCTTTTGTCGTGCTAAACGTCCGCACTTGTTGATTATTAATAATCCAAATAATCCTACAGGCAACTACAATCCTCTTTCCGTAATAGAAAAAATTATTTCTCAGGTGGACTGCCCGATTATTGTTGATGAGGCTTATATGGAGTTTGCCGACGGAGAAGGTGTTGATCCACAGGATCTCCGCCCGCTTTCGCAATTAAAATTAGTGGCGGGTTCGGCTTTGGCTCTCGTAAATAAATACAGTAATTTTATGGTCTACCGTACCTTTTCCAAGGCATATGGTCTGGCAGGTATGCGGGCAGGATATTCTGTTGGGAGCCTGTTGCTGAGCAGGGTGTTAGGTAAAACGTTGCTTCCCTATCATGTGAACGCATATACTTTGATGGCTGCGGAATGCTGCTATAAACACCGGCAGGACTTTACGGCGCAGATCAAAGAAATCTGCGGGCAAAGAGACCTAATGATGGCTGAGTTACGGGAAACAGGAATGGAGGTTTGGCCCTCCCGGACAAATTTTATTTGTTATCGTCCGGCGGGCAAGCTGCAGCGGGTATTAGCAGAAGCCTATGATAGAAAATATGGTGTTAATAACTTCAGCCAAGCTACTAAAGCAGGTAAGTTTATTTTTAAAAACCTGTTGGCTGAAAAAATATTACTCAGGGACTTTACCGAGCATCAGGCGCTACAGGGATGTTTGCGTCAAACGGTTGGTTTGCCGGAAGAAAATGGCATTGTGATAAGTAAGATAAAAGGTATTTGCAGGGAGTGTTTGGGAAATGAGCAAATTAACTGAAGCGACGGCCGTTTTAGGTAAAAACGAGAGAAAAACGCGAAGCGATAAGGGCGCAGATGAGAGTTTGGTAAAAACACAACGTATGGCCATGTTATCCCGCACTACTGGGGAAACCGCTGTTACTGTTTCTCTAAATTTGGACGGCAGCGGAAATGCCGATGTTCAGACCGGCATAGGCTTCATGGATCATATGTTGACCTTGTTGGCTGCGCATAGCTTTATGGATCTGCACGTACGAGCGCACGGAGATCTGGCTGTAGACAGTCATCATACAGTGGAAGATATAGGTATTGTGTTGGGGCAGTCCCTTAAGGAAGCAGTAGGTGATAAAAAAGGGATTCATCGTTACGGAAACAGTTTTATTCCTATGGATGAAACGCTTGCCCAGGTGTGTTTGGATTTTTCCGGGCGACCTTTTTTCGTGTTTGAGGCAGAGATACCCAAAGTTCGCCTGGGAAATTACGACACAGAGATGACGGAAGAATTCTTTCGGGCGATAGCTGTGCATTGTGGTCTGACTTTGCATATTCGAGTGCTCTATGGCAGCAATGTTCATCATCTTATCGAAGCTGTTTTTAAGGCCTTTGCCCGTGCCTTAACCGAAGCAACCGCCATAGATCCCCGCGTAAAAGGGGTCATGAGCAGTAAGGGCGTGTTATAAATAAAACAGCGGCAGATTCAGGAGTAATGGGTTGAGTATTCGTAGATGTAGACAAGGCCGGGAGAAGAGTGCCGGGTAAGTTTTTAATATGCAAACTGATCATGCCGGTATTCCTTTAATCGCAGATGGAATGTGGGAGTTATTTATGGACAGCAAAAGAGTTATTATTGTGGATTACGGTTTAGGTAATCTGCACAGTGTGAATAAAGCCGTTGCCAAAGCCGGGGGGAAGCCGGAGATATCCGCATCCCCGGAGGTGATCCGAGAAGCTGAGAAAATCATTCTCCCGGGTGTGGGCGCTTTTGCCGATTGCATGGCAAATTTAAAAAGATCCGGTTTAATTCCTGTTTTGCGGGAACATTTTTTGGCAGACAAACCGTTTTTAGGCATTTGTCTGGGAATGCAGGCCCTGTTTGAAAGCAGTGAGGAGGGACCCGGAGTGCCGGGTTTGGGCTTTTTTCAAGGCAAGGTCATTTATATTCCTACAAAATGCAAGGTACCTCATGTAGGATGGAATCATCTGCATATAAAGAAATCGTCCCCTGTAGAAGGTGAGGCAGAGGGAAAATATGTTTACTTTACGCACAGTTATTGCTGTGTTCCTCAAGATACTTCTCTTATTTCTTCTGTCTGTGAGCATGGGACAGAAATCGTTGCGGGGATCTGCCGGGGAAATATATTCGGGGTACAATACCATCCGGAAAAATCGAGTTGTGTCGGTATGGAAATGCTGCACCGTTTTGTGACATTATGATTTTAAGTCAGATGCTGGCAGATTACCGGGTCAGAACGTGGTAAACTTGTGAAAATGTATTGTTTTTGGTAATAGATTGTGTAATACATTGTGTGGGGGACGCTATGGTTATATTTCCGGCAATTGATTTGCGGGGCGGCAAAGCAGTTCGCCTGGTAGAGGGTGATTTTAAACAGGAAACAGTTTATGGGGAAGATCCTGCAAAAGTGGCAGAGACGTTTGCTGCGGCGGGAGCAACTTTTTTACATGTGGTGGATCTGGACGGCGCCCTTGCGGGAGAAAGCCGTAATTTGGCTGTAATTCAGCGAATTTTGGGTGTGTCCGCGTCCATGCAAGTGGAGGTGGGAGGAGGCATACGCAATTGTGATACCGCGGCTCGTTTGTTGGAAATGGGCGTAAAACGAGTGATTTTAGGAAGTTTGCCGATTCGGGACCCGGAAGAAACAGAAAGGATCTGTAAAAAATTCCCGGGACAGGTGGTTGCCGGTATTGATGCACGCAACGGAGAAACCGTTATTGAAGGCTGGGATGTTTCCGGCGGCGTGCATTATTTGGAACTGGGGCGTCGTATGGCATCGATCGGCATAGAGCATATTATTTTTACGGATATCGCAAGAGATGGTAAATTAACCGGGGTGAATGTAGAAGCCACGGCAGAGCTGGCTCGTACTGCAGGGGTAAAAGTAATTGCCAGCGGCGGTGTTTCCTCTCTTGCGGATATACGCGCTTTGATGGAACATGAAAATGAGGGGATTGAAGGGGTGATTATAGGAAAAGCGCTTTATGCAGGCAAAATTGATTTGAAAGAAGCTTTGGCGTTGACCCGGCGCGCAAAGTAAATGTATAGTCCTACCGAACAGCGGCATGAAATTAGAAAAAATGAGAACAAATTTACGGTTTAGTTAGCCATCGATTATAGATTAAAAAGGATACGTGAAGACTATGCTGGCAAAACGAATCATACCTTGTCTTGATGTGAAAGACGGGAAGGTTGTAAAAGGGAAAAAATTTATCGGCCTGGCGAACGTGGGAGACCCGGTACAGATGGCCGCTTTTTATGATGCGGAAGGCGCGGACGAACTGGTATTTTTAGATATTGCTGCCAGTATAGAACGACGCAAATCCATGCTGGATATGATCTGCCGCACGGCCGGAGAAGTGTTTATGCCTTTCGCTGTCGGCGGCGGTATCAGTACTGTACAGGATATCAGAAACTGTCTGAACGCAGGTGCCGATAAGATTTCTTTAAATACGGCGGCCGTAAAGGATCCTGCTCTAATTACACAGGGGGCGGAATTGTTTGGCACCCAGTGTATTTTGCTGGCGGTCGACGCAAAACGCTGTGGTGAAAACCAATGGGAAGTTTATATTAACGGAGGGCACACGCCTACCGGTCTGGATTGTCTTGCGTGGGTGCAAAAGGCGGTTGCTCTGGGGGCCGGTGAGATACTCTTAACCAGTATGGATGCGGACGGCACAAAAGCAGGTTATGATATTCCTCTGACAAAAGCGGTAAGTGCCGTCGTTAACGTGCCAATCATTGCCAGTGGCGGTGCAGGGGCTCTGGAACATTTTTATGATGTATTGACAGAAGGTGGTGCCGACGCGGTTTTAGCAGCCTCCGTTTTTCACTATAAGGAATTTACAGTTAAGCAGGTTAAAACATATTTACGGTCTAAAGGTGTAGAGGTGAGGTTATAATGAAAATTGATGTCAGCAAATTGAAATTTGATGAAAAAGGTTTAATTCCGGCTATTGTACAAGACGTTTTCAGTGATGAGGTATTGATGTTGGCCTATATGAACGGGACGAGTCTCGCAAAAACCGTGGAAACCGGGTACACTTGGTTTTGGAGCCGCAGCCGTCAGGAATTATGGAATAAAGGCGCGACCAGCGGGCATTTGCAGAAAGTTGCTTCCATTACTTATGATTGTGATGGGGATGCGTTGCTGGTCAAGGTTGATCAGACCGGGGCTGCCTGTCATACAGGGCGTCATTCTTGCTTCTTTTCACCGCTTTGGAATGAGGGTGAAGGGAAAAACCTGCCTGTTCCGGAACCGGCGAATGAAAGCATCTACGGAGCCCTGGCCGAACTATACAGGGTGATTTTATATAAACGGGAACATGGGGGAGAAAAGAGCTATACACGTTACTTGTTTACTAAAGGGCAGGATAAAATTTTAAAAAAAGTTGGGGAAGAAGCGGCAGAAACCATTATCGCATCAAAAAATAACAGTAAAAAAGAAGTAATCAGCGAAATGAGCGATCTGTGGTATCATTGCATGGTGCTGTTGGCGTATCATGGCATAACCCCCGGCGACTTGCTGAGCGAATTATCCGGCCGCAGAGAAAAAGAAAACAATAGTAAGTATTGACCATTATATAGTTGTGCAAAATATAGTTGCGCAAAAATAATAAATTTATTTTCTGCTGATTATGTGCATATTCCGGCTTCGAGTATGGGGAGCCGGTTTTTTATTCACTATCCGAACGAAGTTTTCCGTTTTGTTGTCAACGTTCCGGTCAATAAGGACATAGCCATTGTTGCGGAGTTGAGTCAGTTTGCCTTAAATATGGTTGGTTAGGAAAGATAAAAATTTGCCGGCGATATATAAAAATTTGCTGAAGCTACTTGACAATAATACCCCCACGGGGTATACTTATCAAACAGATACCCTATGGGGGTATTTTAAATTCCATAATAAGTTTATTTTAGCAGGAGAGAAGCAATGAGAGAGCCTAAAAGCAGAAGACCGGAAGGAAATCCGACTTGCGGCTGCGGTTGTGTAAAACATAAACACCGAGACAGCAACAGTCCCGAATATAAAAGTATGATGCGGCGTTTAAAATTAATTGAAGGACAAGTGCGCGGCATCGAAAAAATGGTGGAAGACGACCGCTACTGCATTGATATCCTGACGCAGGTAAGCGCGGTCCAATGCGCATTAAACGCATTTAATAAGGAACTACTGTCGCAGCATATCCATAGCTGCGTTGTAGAAGATATTCGCGAAGGTAAAGATGAAGTAGTAGATGAATTGGTTTCCGCTTTGCAAAAACTGATGAAGTAATTGCGGCAACAGCAACGGTAATCGATGGCGGGGCATTGGAATCATATAAAATGGCAGGAGATCAGGCGAAAATTCTTTTGCTGTTTAATGAAACCATGAAAGTATGAGGGAGTACCGGGAGATAATAATCCCGGGGAATAATTATGAAGAAAGAAAAGTATATAGTGACCGGCATGACTTGCAGTGCCTGTTCCAGCCGTGTAGAAAAAACGGTACGGAATTTAGACGGTATGCATGAAGCAACAGTAAATCTGTTGACTCACTCTATGCATGTTGAATATGATGAAACAAAACTTAATGCAGCAGAGATCATTAAAGCGGTAACTGATACGGGCTATGGCGCCGAGCTGATGGACACTCAAAACCGTAGTGCCGATGCAGCGCAGCAGAAAATAACCGCTGTTGCAGAAAATCCGGCGATTAAAGCGGCGCGGGACGAAATTGCGGAAATGCAGGAACGATTTATCTGGTCCGTTATCTTTTTACTTCCTTTGTTGCTTTTGTCCATGACCCCCATGTTTGCAAAATTACTGGGTTTTGCTGTACCGGAGTTTTTGCAGAAGTATTTTTATGGAACGCAAAATGCGATCTGGTTGGCGTTTACAGAGTTTATTTTGGTTCTGCCGATTTTGTTTGTTAACAAAAAGTTTTTTATCAGTGGCTTTAAAAGCCTCCTCCACAAAGCGCCTAATATGGATAGTTTGGTGGCGATGGGGTCCGGCGCCGCATTGGCTTACGGTATTTTTGCGGTGTATCGTATTGGTTGGGGCATGGGGCATGGGGATACGGTTCTTATTGATCTGTATCGTACCAACTTATACTTCGAATCCTCGGGTATGATTGTTACGCTGATTACTTTTGGAAAATGGCTGGAAGCAAGATCCAAGGGCCGTACCTCAGCTGCCATTGAAAAATTGATGGATCTGGCGCCGAAGCAGGCCCGCGTTATCCGCGAAGGTGAAGAGATTTTGCTTGCGTCGGCGGACTTGATGCCGGGGGATGAAGTTGTGGTCCGTCCGGGGGAAAGCATTCCTGCTGATGGCATCATTACTAAAGGAAATACCAGCATTGATGAAGCTGCCATTACCGGTGAAAGTATTCCGGTAGAGAAGCAGACCGGTGACAAGGTCATTAGCGCCACGTTGAATAAAACCGGTTTTATTCATTTTACGGCGCAAAAGGTGGGGGCTGACAGTACGATCAGCCAAATTATCCGATTGGTGGAAGAAGCCGGCAGCAGTAAAGCTCCCATTGCCCGTATGGCGGATAAGATTTCCGGTATCTTTGTACCGACAGTCATGCTTTTTGCCTTAGCTACTGCCATCTTCTGGCTTTTATGGGGAGAAAGTTTTGAATTTGCCTTCAGATGTGCGATCAGCGTATTGGTAATAAGTTGTCCCTGTGCTTTAGGATTGGCTACGCCGGTTGCCATTATGGTAGGTACGGGTAAAGGCGCAGAAAATGGTATTCTGATAAAATCGGGGGAAGCGCTGGAAACCGCTCATGCTTTGGACATCGTGGTATTGGACAAAACAGGGACGATTACCGAAGGAAAACCTCGGGTTACAGACATATTGCTGCCTGTTGGAGAAGCTTCAGAGTCTTCTTCGGTTTATCTGGAGTTATTGACCATTGCCGCAGGTCTGGAATATGGCAGCAGCCATCCTTTGGCCAGCGCCGTTATCGAATATACGGCAGAGAAAAATGTGACAGTGCCTGAAATGGAGAATTTCCAAACTCTATTTGGCAAAGGCGTAAAGGCACAAAAAAATGGCGTCACGTATTATGCAGGCAATAGCGTATTGATGGAAGAAACAGGTGCAGACATATCTTTTTTTGCTCCCTCTCTGGAACGATTGGCTGATGCAGGAAAGACACCGCTGTTTTTTGCCAGAGAAAAAGATATAATTGGCCTTATTGCTGTGGCTGATTGCGAAAAAAAGACCAGCCAACAGGCCATAGAAGAATTTAAAAATCTGGGCATTCGGGTTATTATGCTGACCGGGGACAACCTTCGTACAGCAGAGGCGATTCGTAAACGTATGAATATTCCCCAGGTGATTGCCGATGTTTTGCCGGAAGGCAAAGAAAAGGTAATTACCGATCTGCAAAGCCGGGGGTACAAAGTGGCAATGGTCGGGGATGGGATTAATGATGCGCCGGCATTGGCTAAGGCTGATGTGGGAATTGCTATCGGCGCCGGTACAGATGTAGCCATTGAAAGCGCTGATATCGTGCTGATGAAGAGTGATTTGCTGGATGCGGTGAATGCTGTGCGCCTCAGCCGTAATGTGATCAAAAAAATTAAAGAGGGTCTGTTTTGGGCATTCTTCTATAATGTAGTGTGTATTCCCGTGGCAGCCGGAGCTTTGTCATATTGGGGGATTTTGCTGAGCCCTGTTTTTGGTGCGGCGGCCATGAGTCTCAGCAGCGTTACCGTAGTCACTAATGCGTTGCGGCTAAAAAAATTTAAACCTGTACAACAAACAAAAATGATGGAAACGTTGGTTGATGCTCAAGTGAAAATCACCGGTATAAAAGAAGTATTTTCTACAGTAAGAAGTACACAGGCATCGGCAGTAACCTCAATTACAGAGGATAGTATTGAAAATAAAGCTGAAAATGCAGAGAAAGAAACTGTGGGAGGGATAAAAATGGAAAAAATTTTACGCATAGAAGGCATGATGTGTGCTCATTGTCAAAAGCACGTGCAAGAAACGCTTGCCGGGTTGGACGGGGTAACAAAGGTGGAGGTGAGTCTGGAAGATAAGACGGCAACGGTACAGATGAACCGCAACATCCCTTTTAATGAATTTGAAAAAGCGGTACAGGACGCCGGGTATGAATTGTTAAAATAAAAGGAACAAGCTTAACCAAGACGGTTTACAAGAGTACATCAACCGCGTATTTGCTTAGAGTGTGGGGTCTTTTGGCGCATATTTTATGAGAGATTCCGGTTGACAAATAAGAAAGGCTTTTGTATAATACCATTTGTAAACTATCGGGGGCATAGCTCAGCTGGGAGAGCGCTTGCATGGCATGCAAGAGGTCAGGAGTTCGATCCTCCTTGTCTCCACCAAGAAAATTATTACCTGCGCATATATGCATTGCGCAGGTATTTTTATTTTTGAGGTAAAATATTCGCCTATGGCGGATCTGTTCTTGCGTTACTCAAATTGTCCATTTCGTGGTATAATTTACTCAAATATAAGTTTCCTAATTTTTAGCCGGGAGGGATAAACACATGTTAGAAGTAGGGAAAAAAGCACCGGATTTCACACTGCCGGATCAAAATGGAAAGATGATCACCTTAAGCAGTTTTTTGGGGCAAAAAGTAATTTTATATTTTTATCCTAAAGATAATACTTCGGGCTGCACTAAACAGGCCTGCAACTTTGGTGAATTATATCCGCAAATTCAGGAAAAAGGCGCTGTTGTATTAGGTGTGAGTAAGGATAGCGTAGCCTCTCATAAAAAATTTGAAGAAAAATATCACCTGCCGTTCACCCTGATTTCGGACCCGGACCTGGTAGCGATCCAGGCTTATGATGTCTGGAAAGAAAAGAGTATGTACGGGAAAAAATATATGGGAGTAGAACGCAGTACATACCTGATCGATGAAAAGGGCATTATTATTCGTGCATTCGCCAAGGTTAAGCCGGCCGATAATCCGGGGCAAATGTTCAAAGAATTGGACTGAGCGATCGCCGGTAAATAAAGATTGCGGTCTGAAGCTATCTCTAACGCAGCGGGTGCAGGCAAGATGTGCAGTTAAAGCCCGTGAGGCATTGTTAAGAAATGGGGAAAAACGGATGAGCAGAACTCTGAACATGGCAGAAGCGTTACAGGAAGCACGCCGCTGTCTGCATTGCAGTATTCCCGGCTGCCGCAAAGGCTGTCCGATCGCCAACAATATACCTGATTTTATTCAAGCCTTAAAAGAAGGCAATATTGGTGCCGCTTATGAGATTATTGCGGAACGCAGCAATCTGCCCGCTATTTGCGGGAGGGTATGCCCTCATGAAAAGCAATGCGAAGCACACTGTGTGCTGGCGCGCAGTAAACGGGAAATTAAAATTGGGGATCTGGAAATGTTTATTGCGGATTTTGCCCATAAATACGGCCTTAAACCTATTCCCAAGTCTAACGGCGCCCGGGGTAAAGTCGCTGTAATTGGCAGCGGCCCTGCAGGGTTAACGGTTGCAGGGGATTTGGCTAAAATGAACTTTGCCGTTACCGTATTTGAAAAACAACCGGAGCCGGGGGGGATCTTATTGTTTGGTATCCCGGAGTTCCGTTTAAGCAAATCTGTGGTACAACAGGAAATAGAACAACTGCGCAATATCGGGGTAGAGTTTCGCTGCAATGTGCTGGCAGGACCGGATTATACAGTCGATGACATGTTTGCGGAAGGCTTTGATGCTATTTTTATGGGAACCGGGACGGCTTTTCCGCGTACCCTTGATATACCCGGTAAGGGGCTGGCCGGCATTGTGACGGCAGCGTATTATTTGCGTATGGCATACTTGGTAAAGGCAGGCCAGTTGGATGATAAAGAGCTGTTATTGCATGAAGGTGACCGGGTCGCTGTAATAGGAGCAGGCAATGTCGCGATGGATGCGGCACGGACCTCGGTTCGGCGAGGCGCCGGCGAGGTCACGGTGTTTTATCGGAAAACAGAACAGGAAGTACCCGCCTTTCCTTCGGAAATTGAAGCTGCCAAAGCCGAACATGTACAGTTCCGATTTTTAAGAGAACCGCTTCGTTTTTTAAGCAAAAAAGAAATGGCGGAAAAAACAGGTGCGCATCTTTCCGTTGATGAAAGCACGGCGAATGTAAAGGTGCAGGAAGCTTTGGAAAAAAATCTTTTGGGAGCGGAAGAAGAAGAAACAACATTAGTGGCTGGAGCAGATCAAACTGTCGGCGGTATGGCGTTTAGAGTTTTAGAAAAAGGTGAGGATGGAAACTTTGTTGCTACGGAAAAAGAGGAGTACCATGCGTTTGACAGTGTGATTCTGGCTGTGGGATCGAAGCCGGCTGCCCGGATCGTGGGTACAACGAAAGGAATTAAAGTGGATAACAGAGGCTTTGTGATCACCCGGGAGCGCCCTTATGGGATGACGACCCGGATGGGCGTTTTCAGCGGCGGGGATGTGGTGCATGGACCGGCCACGGTAGTTTTGGCTATGAAGGAATCTAAGCGGGTGGCGATCGGTATTGCTGAATATGTTGATGCAAAAAATTTGCTGCAGGATTGCAGGGAATAACTGATTGACAACTACACCTTATTTTTATATAATTAATGTAATAAAGTTAACAATTTCCGTAGCTGCTTCGTATTTATGAAGAAAGGGCGGTAGAGTATGAGTAATCGTTATAAAACCTTTATTTCCTGCTACAAAAAAGATAATTTATTATTAATCGGTTTTCTTGTAATATTGGCCGCGATCATTGCAATTTTCGGCTGAGAAATTTTTTGATGATTTAATTTTAGAATTGTTTCAGAATAAAAAAATGCAGATGGATTTTTCCCCGCAAGAAAGTAATTCCCTTGCGGGGATTTTATTTTTAAGAAGAGATAATTTAGCTAAAAAATGACTGCACCACAAGAACAAGGTGTTTTTTCTTTAAAATTTGTTAGAAAACACAATTTATTCTCCATTATTAATTTGAAATGTGCTATAATGATTATATAAATTTGCATCTGAAAATGACGGGTAAATTACAGGTAAAAAGCTGAGTTTATCATTTACATAAGTGGCAGAAAAGGTGTAATTGCATGAAAAATTCCAATAATGTGTGGTTATATTTACTGGCCTACCTGGCATTATTTTTGGGCTGGCTGCGGCGAAGCGTTCTTGGCAAGGCAGTTACTGCCGGCATTTTGATCCTTATTGTCAGTACTACATTCAATCATTTGAGTGCCGCGCCGTTTTCGTTTTTAGCCAACACGCTGTCAGAACAGACGAATACGGAAAAAGCGGAAGTAGCAGCTAAAGCCGAAACAACACAAAAAGCGGCGGATCAAAAAGAACAGGTGGAGAAGGCCCAAGACGCGGCCCAGCCGATAAAAAGCCACAATTACTCTCTGGTTGTTACCAAAAGCGCATACCGAGTCACTTTATTGGATAACGGTTCCCCTATAAAAGAATATAACTGCGCAGTAGGACGTAACCCGGGCCAAAAGACAAAAACGGGGGACGCAAAAACTCCTGTAGGTACTTTTTCTGTAGAATCGATCACGCCTTCTTCCGATTGGGTCAGCAGTGAAGATGGTAAGGGCGCTTACGGACCCTGGTTTATCACTTTAGATACGAAAAGCTTGAGCAAGGGCGAATGGGGCGGGATCGGTCTTTCCGGAACCAATAAACCGGAAGGTCTGGGGAAAGCCTCCAGTGCCGGCAGCGTGCGGCTTCGTAATAGTGATATTGAAGAGATTAAGCGTTATGTAAAAATCGGTACTTCCGTGACGATTAAAGAATAAAAGACATAAAGCCGGCTGATTTGGCATGGCGATGGGGTTATTCCGGGGCAAGGCAATATGGAATAACCCTTTTTCTGTATAATGGAGCGTTGAAGATGAAAAGATTGTACCAGTTTATACTTGTTGTAACAGCATTGTTGCTTTTTGTAACGGGCCTGACTGCGGGTTGCCGCAATGAAGTCAATGTGTCCGGGCAAGGGAGCAAAACGGAAACAAATGTGAAAACTGCAAATAAAATAGATGATGATAAAGCTGCGGCGGAAAAAAGATACAGGAAGAAGAACGAATCAAAGCCGAAGCTGAAAAAGCCAAAAAAGAGACTCTCGAAAACGCAGAGCGGGAAAAGGTGCAAATCAAACAAAAAGCGGGTAACCTTCAGTATTACGTGTTTGTAAAAAAGAGCACTTTTACGGTATACCTGATGGATGAAAAAGCGAATGTAGTAAAAACATATGACTGTACTTTAGGAAAGAACCCAGGACAGAAAGAAAAACGCGGTGACATGAAAACGCCTACCGGCACTTTCTATGTAGACGAAATAGATGATGCCCGTTCATGGACGCATGATTTTGGCGATGGTAAGGGTGAGATCAAAGGCGCCTATGGACCCTGGTTTATCAGTTTGAATACAGATGCGCAAAGTCGGGGCGCCTGGGGTGGGATCGGTATTCATGGGACGCATAAACCGGAAGCGATGGGTATGCGTGATTCCGAAGGCTGCATCCGTCTCCGCAATGAGAATGTTGTAGATTTAAAACAATATGTGCGGGTTGGGACTAAAGTCATTATAGAAGAATAAAGCAATAGTGCTGATGTATGGATGGCAATGATCGATTATGAAAAAAATGAACTCGGCCGTGTATTTATTTTCTTTAGGCCATTTTGCGACGGATTGGGCGCAGGGAGCAATCCCGGCTTTGCTTCCCTATTTTATCCAAAATTATAATTTATCTTATCGGGCGGCAGCGGCTCTTATTTTTGCGAATGTGTTGATATCTTCTTTACTTCAACCGGTGTTTGGCTATTATTCGGATCGGATATCCCGGCCCTGGTTTGTTCCTTTGGGCCCCGTCCTGTGTGGGACGGCAATAACTGCTATTGGTTTCAGCACTACCTATGAAGGGGTGTTTCTGGCGTCTGCGCTATCGGGCATAGGCAGCGCGATCTTTCACCCGGAAGGAGCCCTGATGGTAAATCGGGTCTCGGGGAAGGCCAAGGGACAGGCATTGGGCATTTTTTCCGTGGGGGGCAATGCCGGTTTCGCTGTCGGGCCGATCGTTGCGGGTTTCTGTGCGTATAAGATAGGTATTCATTCGCTGGTTTTGTTTGGTATAATCAATCTTCTGCTAGGCGCTGCCTTGTCCTGGCAAATGTCGTCAGTTCTCAGGCAGGTGGCGGCCCAACAACAGCTTGAGGCGGAGAATGCGGGAGCGGAAGAGAAGAAAAATGACTGGAACTCATTTGGGAAGCTGTTTTTTGCTATTTTGGCACGTTCCTTATCATTCACACTTAGCAATACGTTTATTCCGATTTACTGGATCACCGTGCTGCATACTTCTGCCACACAAGGCACCACGGCGCTTTCTATCCTATTCACGCTGGGCGCGGTTATTACCTTTGTGGGCGGCGTGATTTCTGATCGGTTTGGCTTTGTTAAGGTCATTCGGGCGGCATTTATCTGTATGGTGCCTACGTATTTGCTTCTGACGCACACGACAAACGTCTGGTTGGCAACGGCTCTTTTGTTTCCTGCTGCGATTTCTATATTTTTGCCATATAGTCCCATCGTTGTTCTGGGTCAGACTTATCTGGCTAAAAATGCCGGTTTTGCTTCCGGTATAACACTGGGGCTGTCTACTACGTTAGGTGGCATTTTTGCGCCGCTGGTAGGATGGGCGGCTGACATTTGGGGACTGGTACCGGCCTTACAGATTTTTTGGATCACGGGACTTTTGGGCGCCGTTGCCGCCTTTACTCTGCCGTTGACCGACGGCCATGCGGACAAGGGGACTGATTGAGTGGATGTCCCATAAGGAGGGTTTTAGCGTGGAATTAGTGAAGGAAAATATAGTTACGGTTACAGAGGAAAATTTTACGCAGGAAGTTCTGCAATGCAGTGAACCTGTATTAGTAAATTTTTATGCCGCATGGGATCAGCCCTGCCGCATGCAGCAACCGGCCCTGGACTACATTGCTGATAATTATCCCCAGATAAAAGTTTGCAAACTGGACGTAGAGGAATATCCGGAAGTGGCGCAAAAATACGGGATTATTATGGTTCCTACTACCATAGCCTTTAAAGATGGAAAGAAAATTAAAAGGGCGTCGGGTCTGCGTTTGAAGCAGGTGCTGTTAAAGATGGTGCTGGAATAAGCGGTAATTATGTTGCATTAAAATCGTAAAGCTACTGTGACTTGGTTACAGACGAGAGGAAAATTTTTTGTTATACTTTGTTTAAACAGAAAATAGTCATAAATCACGCCTAAAAATGGCGGGAGTGTGACAATAGCGTAAGTGTTAACTATGATGAGAAAAGGAGAATGAATTATGAGCGTAATTGAAATTACCAAAGAAAATTTTGCCGCGGAAGTTTTGCAGTCAGAAAAACCGGTGTTGTTGGACTTTTGGGCCAGCTGGTGTGGTCCCTGCCGTATGATGGCCCCGGTCATCGAAACGATTGCGGCTGAAAACCCCGGTTTAAAGGTTGGTAAAGTGAATGTAGATGACAACCCTGAATTAGCCCAGCAGTTTAACGTAATGAGCATTCCGACGCTGGCCGCCTTTAAAGAGGGAAAATTAACGGGTACAGCGGTTGGTTTCCAACCTAAGGAAAATGTCTTGGAGCTGTTCAAGTGAAATTTGTTCAAAGTACCTTATAATGCGAAAGGCCATTGTCTCGGACAATGGCCTTTCGCATTATAAAATTGTGCAACTTGCTTTGTATTTGCACTATAAACCGGAATCCAAGTCTGGCTACAGGGGCTTATTCTGGGGTATAATAGAAAAGAACGGATGGGAGGGAAAAAATGGCAACGGTGTTCATTATCGGCAGCGGCCCTGCGGGGGTAGCTGCATCGTTATACGCTAAACGAGGCGGCGCGGACGTTATAGTGATCAGTCGCGGTTCAGGCGCTCTGGGTAAAGCAGAAAAAATCCAGAATTATTACGGCCTTCGTACGGCAGTGTCAGGTAAAGAACTGGAAGAAGACGGCATCAGCGGCGCAAAAAATCTGGGTGTAAAATTTATTTGCGATGAAGTGGTTGACTTAGCCCTGAACGAAGATTTTACCGGTTTTGTTATTAAAACGCCGACCGGAAAGTATGCGGCGGATGCGGTGATCCTGGCTGCGGGCAGCAGCCGCAAGACGCTGCCGGTGCCCGGTCTTAAGGAGTTGGAAGGCAGAGGTGTAAGTTATTGCGCCATTTGTGATGCTTTTTTTTATCGCGGTAAAAGGGTAGGCGTTTTAGGTGCCGGAGAATACGCCCTGCATGAAGCGGAAACCCTGTTGCCTCATGCAGAGGAAGTTACGTTATTTACAAATGGGCAAGCGCCGACTGTACCAGTTCCGCAAACGATAAAAATAAATAAGGAAAAGCTGCTCTCCGTGGAAGCGGGAGAAGAGAATAAGCGGGTGAGCGGGATTCGATTGGCAACCGGAGAACTGGTTGCGGTAGAGGGTGTCTTTGTAGCCCTGGGGGTCGCCGGGAGTGTGGATCTGGCACGTAAGATCGGCGCCGCGGTACAGGCTGGAAATATACTGGTGGACAAAGACATGGCGACGAATGTGCCGGGGCTTTTTGCGGCCGGGGATTGTACCGGCGGGCGCTATCAAATTGTGAAGGCTGCGTATGAAGGAACTGTTGCAGGACTGTCTGTATTACGTTATCTGAAAGAGAAAAAATGACGCATCTGTATACTGACTTATTTATTGCAAAATTTTCGTTCTGGCCTTATTTATCTGCTTCGCAAAAAATGGATCTTAGCGACCAAACACAGCTGAGGCAATATAAAAAAGGCGAAATTTTATACGAGAGCAAAGAAACCTGTTTAGGTGTAGCCCTAATCAAAACAGGGCAGCTGCGCGCTTACATTTTGTCAGAGGATGGGCGGGAAGTTACATTGTATCGTTTATTCCCCGGTGACGTAGGTATTCTGACCGCTTCTTGCGTATTGCAGGCGGTAAGTTACCATGTATTTGTGGAAGCCGATGCTGATACGCAGGTTTTGCTCACTGCTTCTGAGATTTTTGGTAAACTGGTGGGAAATAATATTTATGTCCGTTGTTTTGCTTATGAAATGGCAAGCGCGCGTCTTTCAGAAATGTTGTGGACGCTGCAGCAAATACTGTTTCTCAGTGCGGATAAACGATTGGCCCTGTTTCTTTTGGAGGAAAGCAAAAAGAAAGCTTCCGATCGCCTGCTTTTAACACAAGAGCAAATAGCAAGCTACATGGGAAGCGCCAGAGAAGTTGTAAGCCGTCTCCTAAAATATTTTGCGGCGGAAAAAATTGTCCGGCCGGAACGAGGTTCGGTCACGATCCTTGATCGGAAAAAACTGGAACAGCTGGTAGAGTGAATCGTCCGCCCTTAACGTTGGGCGTAATGTGTGGTCACATATTGACTGATCCGTTTCAAACGTTCGGCAGTAGCCGGATGGCTGGATAAAAGTCGGGTCAGAAAATTTTTTTCTACATCGCCCTGGCTGATGAAGGTCAATCCCTGATATAATTCCACGCCCAACCCAATTTCGCAGGCGTAAAGATCCGCTTCATATTCGTCCTCGCGGGAACTGAACTGATTGATAAGGTAAAGCGGCAACTGCATTAAAAGTTGAAAAGCCCAAATTTGCAAGACAAAAAACCAGGATAGAATAAAAGCGATCCAGCCTAAAACGGGTATGAAACTTAAAACCTGTAAAAAAAGAGCAATCGTGCTGTAAATACGGATCACAAGATTGCCAAATCCGGCCATAATGCCGGTGATTAAGGCCGTATTTGTATCACCGTGCCGGATATGCCCGATTTCGTGTGCCAGAATACCGGCGATTTCTTCCACATACATGCCGTTTAATAAAGACTGAGTCACGGCAATATTATTCTTACCGACCGCAAAGGCATTGAGCATTTTTAAATTACAAACATATAAATTATAATTGCCGGAGTCCAGATCAGCGTGCTGACAAACAATATCCATTGCCTGCTTTAATTTTGCACTCTCTTGCCCATTGGGCTGGATGCAATTGGCCGCCCAGCACAAATAACGCTGCATAAACCAAGTGCGGTGAAATAAGCAGGGGACAAGCAAAATCAATGCAGTTAAGACGATTGTAATATTGTTCGGCAGAAAGGGCAGGCGGATATACTCCATGAGCTGTCGCAGCCATTCCCACTGGATAGGGGAGAAGGTCTGCCAAAAGGTCCAGAAAGTGGATATAATAAGAAAATTTACGATAAAAGTCAGTGAGATTAAGAGAATATCCCGTAAAAAATTATACACGATCCAACTCCTTTTTACTTACGACCCATCCATATAATACGGCCGGGCAATTGGGAAAGAAAAATTCCGCCGGTCATAATCAGACATCCCACAAGTTCTCTGGTGGTCATTACCTCGTTCAGGAATAAAAAACCGGCTAAGGCGCCAAAAATCATTTCGCAGCTCATCAACATAGATGCTTCTGTGGGAGGGACATTGGCCTGACCGATAATTTGCAGGGTGTAAGCCACACCGCTGGACATGATGCCGGCATAAAACAATGGCAAGGCGGTTTGTTCCACGCTTTGCAGGGTAATCGTTTCCCCTGCCAGAAAGATCCCGCAAAAGCCTAGCAGCGCAGCGGTAATAAACTGCCCTTCCGCCAGATAGATCCCCGGATACCACCGAACAAAGTGATCGATAAATAAAATTTGCAGGGTCCAGAATAAAACGCCCAGCATAGTTAGAAAATCACCGAAATTAAGCGGCTGCGCATCTGAGCGAAAGGCTAAGAGGTAGACGCCGATAAGGGCTAAAATTCCGCCCAGGATATGGGTGATCCGCAGGGGCTGCCGTACCCAAAGGCCGAACAAAGGAACCGCGATGATGTACAGGGCCGTGATAAAAGCGGCTTTTCCGGCGGTGGTATAAACCAGAGCCTGTTGCTGTAAAGCCGAACCTCCAAATAACATAGTGCCGATGATCAATCCACAAAGCCAAAGCGGCCAGGGCTTTACAGAGTGGTGTAAAGCGTCGGGTGCACTGTGATTTTTTTCTATAATAAATTTTCTCTTTTCTTCCGGTTTGAGATTCGGAGAGAGAATTTTTTTTCTTTCCTTCCGGCGGTGCCAGATAACCAGCGGAAAAACAGCTAACGTCCCCAGTACAAAACGTAGGGCGATAAAGCTAAATGTCTCCATGGTTCCGGTACTGACGCGCTGAAAAATGAAAGTGGTACCCCATATAAAAGCAACTAACAAAAGCAGCAAGCGATTTTTCATTTGGAAAATAGAAACCCCTTATAAATCTTTAAAATCTGTAAAACACATTATACTATAAAATTATATTATTTCCAATTGAGCGGGAATGGACTTGAAGGTCGTTGTGTTATATAATAAAAAGCAAAATTTATAATGTTTTTCAAAACAAAGATAAACGCTTTTCTTTGTAGTCGATGGTAGTGCGATTTAGCTGTTTATAGTGATGCAGATGTTGTAGAGGGGCGGGGAATATGTATGAGAGATGAAGACAGAAAGAAAGAGATTATTTCAAACAGGGAAGAAACGGAACCGATGCTGATCCATGTGGAAGCAAATCAGGCCGGTTATCGGTGGGTGGCGATTGCCGCGATGCTATTGGCTATCGGCATCATTTTACATACCGTAACGCCTAACGTCGGCGGCGTTACCCCGAACTGGACCATTGCTATGTATTGCCTTGTCATTAACTTAACAAGGCCTTCTTTAAAGCAGGCGCTGGGTATCGGTTTTATTGCGGGTATTACACTGATCCCTTCTTCCAAATCCGCCTTTCCCCTGGGAAATATTGCCAGTGAACTTTGCGGCGCTTTTACCTGTTGTTTATTGTTAAAGGCATTGGCTGCCGTGCATCTGGATAAAATTCGTTTTGTCCCTTTTATTACAGGCTTTGCTTCCACCTTTATTTCCGGTGGCGTCTTTACGTTTATTTTGAAAATAGTACTGAATCTGCCGCTTCGGGTTTGGGTGTTTGCGATGCTGCCGTTGGTGGCGGTGATAGGGGCTTTAAACGGACTGATCACCTTTGGTTTGTTCCGTCCGGTAAGAAAATTGTTTTATGCTCAGGAAGGAGATAGGGAATGATGGAACCGATAGTTTTCGTAGAAAATTTTTCATTTAAATATCTCCGTTCCGATCTGGTTTTAAAACAGGTAAATCTGGCGATTGAAAAAGGCTCTTTTACCGTAATGATTGGCGCCAGTGGTGCCGGTAAAACTACGTTATGTAAAGCGATGGCGGGGATCGTTCCTTACTATACAGGCGGTGATTATGCCGGTGATGTGAAGGTGTTGGGCGAAAGCACTAAAGGTAAAAAAGTTTCCGATATATCTATGAAAGTAGGCTTGATGCTGGAGGATTATGAAAGCCAGCTGGTTTCTCTTACGGCAGGAGAAGAAGTTGCTTTTAGTCTGCTGAATCATGGCTTCCCTGCTGCGGAAACAGGAGAACGGGTACGCAAGGCTTTAGAAGCAGTAGGCCTTCCCGGGCGAGAAGGTTATCAATTGGATGAGTTATCCGGGGGGCAGCGTCAACGGCTGGCTTTAGCCTCTTTGCTGGCAGTGCGGCCGGAGGTTATTGTGTTGGACGAACCGGTCAGCGCTATGGATCCGGACGGTGCGGAAAGCCTGTATCGACTGCTTCACTCGATTCATGAAAAATTTGGCACGACTTTGATCGTAGTGGAACATCGGGTCGGTTTTGTTTTGCCCTATGTGCAAAACCTGGTCGCCATCAAAAACGGTATGATCGCCGCGCAGGGACTGTGCGAAGTGGTAGTACCGGAAATTTATCGGGATACGGAACTGCGTTCTTTGTTGCCGGATCTGTGGCAGGTGAAGTGTGAGTTGGAAGAAAGGACCGGCCAATCTTTTGCTTTGTGGCGTTCCGCGGAAGAGGCGGTTGCGGAATTGCGGAGCAAAGGTTTAGGAAACGGGGTGAGAGTATGATTGAAGCGAAAGAAGTAAATTTTGCCTATCGACGCGGTATTCCTGTTTTAAATGATATAAATTGTAAGATAGAAGATGGTGATTTTGTTGCTCTTTTGGGACATAACGGCAGCGGCAAGACAACCTTGTCTCGTTTGTTTATGGCGCTGGACCATCCTCGCAGCGGGCAGATTCTGGTCGATGGCGTGGATATTGCCAACTATGAGCCGGCCGATTTGGCGGATAAGATCGGGTATGTGTTTCAAAATCCGGATCTTCAGATTTTGGAAGATACTGTGTACGGAGAGGTGGCTTACGGTCCCCGGGTAAAAAAAATACCGGAAGAAAATATACAGAAAAATGTGGCGGCTGCGCTGCAAGCTATGGATCTGACCGGAATGGAATCCCGTTATCCGCGCATACTTTCCTTCGGGCAAAAACGCCGCCTCGGTGTGGCGGCAGCGTTGGCCTTAAACCCGCGGATGCTGATCTTAGATGAGATCACCAATGGTCAGGACGCGTTGGAACAAAAGTCAATGTTGGAACATCTCAAGGCCCTGAATGAAACGAGGGGTACCACGATTGTTTTAATTACGCATGATATGGACATTGTGCGCCGCTACACGAAACGCGCCATTGTCCTGACGGATGGCGACCTGGTCTTTGACGGTACCCCCCGGGAATTATTTGAAGGGAAACAACCGGTTGAACGTTGGGGGCTGCGGCGTCCCTTGGTCACCGAATTGGCCAGCGGGCTGGGGCTGTCGGCTTCTTCCTGTCAGGAGTTTTGCGACAGCATCGTAAAGGGAGGCGCGGCAAGATGAGACTCAATGCTTTTACCTGGATCATTGTGACCCTGGCTGTGACTGCCTGGGTATTTATCCTTCCTCTGGAAGCGGTAGCAACTATTTTAGTGCTTCAGTTGGTCTTGCTCCTTTATATTAAACGGACAAAAACCATGCTGGCGGCAATCGGCGCCCTGGGCGTATTTACCGGTATGATGGTTTTGCTGCAGCTGCTATTTGGCTCGCCGTTGGACGTGTCTCTTTTTGGCGGGTTGCGAATGCTGGTCATGACCCTGGCATTTTTGTGTATGCTGGCGACGACGAAGATACAAAGCATTGCCAAAGCGTTGGTAGACCGCTTCCATTTGCCGGTGGAGTATGCATTTATGTTGACGACGGCACTGCGGTTTGTCCCGAATTTTCTGGAGGACAGCGCGATTACTTTGGATGCGCAGTCCTGCAGAGGGTATTCCAACAGAGGCAACGCACTCACGCGCCTGCTCTCTTATATTGTAGCAATCCGGCCGTTGGTTATGCGGGCTGTGACGAAATCCGAAACGCTGGCGCTTTCTATGGAATTAAGGGGGTTTGGCGCGAATACCTATAAAAATATGCCGAAAGAAAAGTTTACATTGTTAGATATCGTTGTCCTGGCCCTTGTGGTGGTCTTAAGTACATATCCCTTTTGGCGGGAAATATTACTGAAGATGTAAAGATCAGTCTCTGACTCCGGGGCCCGAATGAGGCTAAAAGAAAAAATTAAATGCTGATGCGTAAAGTCAGATCCTTCGTTGCTGCGGTCCGAAAGGAACACAGTTGCGAAGGATTTATTTTCTTAATTAAAAGACATAACGTTTTGTTATTCACTGCTATCCACAGGTTTATACACAGAAAAATAAATTTATCCACATGGTTGTTCACAGGCTACCACAACATATAGGTGATAAAAAGAAAAAATATTCATGAAAGCACCTATATGTTGTTGCCAAGTTAAAAAGTATGTGTTAGAATATGGGTGAACTTTTTAGAAGACTATGTTTGAAATAATGGACTAGTCTTTGCGGAATTAACCGGGCATTTACAACATACAATAGCAATGGGCCTTAAGCCTGCAAGAAGGGTGGATACTTATGAAAGTTATCAAGCGCGATGGAACGACCGTTGATTTTGACCTGCAAAAGATTGTCGTAGCCATTGAAAAAGCAAACGCTGCGGTCGATCCGGCAGATCGGATCGAGGCAGGAAAAATTAAAAAAATTGCGGAATATGTAATGAGTAAAAACCGTTCCCGTCTGTTGGTGGAAGATATCCAGGATATGGTAGAGCGCCAGCTGCAGGAAGCCGGTAAATTTGCCCTGGCCAAGGCTTATATTATTTATCGGTATCGCCGCGCGTTAGTACGTAAAGCCAATACGACGGACGAGTCCATCCTTTCTCTGATCCGCAACAGCAATAAAGATGTGATGGAAGAAAACAGCAATAAGAATGCGATCATGGCTTCCACGCAAAGGGATCTGATTGCCGGAGAAGTTTCCAAAGATTTGACCCGGCGTCTGGTTTTGCCGACAGAAATCTCCAAAGCGCATGAAGATGGTGTGTTGCATTTCCATGATATGGACTATTTTATTCAGCCTATTTTCAATTGCTGCCTGATCAATATTGGGGATATGCTGGATAACGGCACGGTAATGAACGGCAAGATGATCGAATCTCCCAAGAGCTTCCAGGTCGCCTGCAACGTGATGACGCAAATCATCGCTTCTGTTGCGTCCAGTCAGTATGGCGGTCAGTCGGTGGATGTCCGTCATTTAGGCAAATATCTGCGTCGCAGCAGAGATAAGTTCATCGTTCGCGCAAAACGCGCCTTAGGCGAAAATGCGGACCCGAAAATTGTTGAAGCTGTTGTGGATGAACGCCTGCGTGAAGAATTAAAAGCCGGCGTGCAAACCATTCAGTACCAGATCAATACCTTGATGACGACTAACGGACAGTCGCCTTTTGTTACCCTGTTCCTGAATCTGCGTGAAGACGACCCTTACATTGAAGAAAATGCAATGATCATTGAAGAAGTCATCCGTCAGCGTTTACAGGGGATCAAAAATGAAAAAGGCGTTTATGTAACGCCTGCTTTCCCGAAGCTGGTTTATGTGTTGGATGAACACAACCGCTTAAATGGAGGCAAATATGACTATCTGACCAAGCTGGCTGTAAAATGCAGCGCCAAACGGATGTATCCGGACTATATCAGCGCAAAAAAAATGCGTGAAAATTATGCGGGGAATGTATTTGCTCCTATGGGATGCCGCAGTTTTCTTTCTCCCTGGAAAGATGAAAACGGCAATTACAAATTTGAAGGCCGTTTTAATCAGGGGGTTGTTTCCCTCAACCTTCCTCAAATTGGCATTATTGCGGATGGTGATGAGGATAAATTCTGGAAATTACTGGACGAACGGTTGCAGTTATGCCATGAAGCCCTCATGTGTCGCCATAATGCATTGTTAGGTGTTCGTTCTGATGTGAGTCCGATTCACTGGCAGTACGGTGCGATCGCCCGTTTGCCTAAAGGAGCGAAAATTGATCCTTACTTGATGAACGGCTATTCTACATTGTCATTGGGATACATTGGCCTGTATGAAATGACCGTTGCGATGCACAAAGGCAGCCATACTTCCGGCGAAGGTAAAGACTTCGCGATGCGTGTGATGAAACATCTGCGGGAAACCTGTGATGCATGGAAAGCGGTTTCCGGTTTGGGCTTTGCGCTGTATGGTACGCCGGCGGAATCGTTGTGCTATCGGTTCGCACGTGTGGATAAAGAACGCTTTGGTACGATTAAGGATATTACGGACAAAGGGTATTACACTAATTCGTATCATGTAGATGTGCGTGAGAACATCGACGCTTTTTCTAAATTTGAGTTTGAAAGCGAATTCCAGAAAATCTCTTCCGGCGGCGCGATCAGTTATGTAGAAATTCCCAACTTACGGAACAATCCGACGGCGATAGAAGCGGTCGTAAAATTTATTTATGAAAACATCCAGTATGCGGAATTCAATACGAAGTCGGATTACTGCATGGTTTGCGGTTATGACGGGGAAATCATGATCAATGATGATAATGAGTGGGAGTGCCCGCAATGTCATAATAAAGATCATGCGAAAATGAACGTGACCCGTCGTACCTGTGGTTACCTGGGTGAAAATTTCTGGAATGTAGGCAAGACAAAAGAAATCAAAGCTCGTGTGCTGCACCTTTAAAACAGCCACAAGAAAAACGGCGGTTAAAAACCGCCGTTTTTTAAGCTTTTTAAAAGTAGCAGTAAAAAAGGTATCACGCTATAATATTGATATAATAAAGAAGATAAAAAAGTTTATTCTTTAAAACAGATGTCGAAAGAAGGGAATTTTATGAAATACGCCACATTGAAACGTCACGATGTAGCGAATGGTCCGGGAGTCAGAGTTTCCTTATTTGTCAGTGGCTGTCGTCATCATTGCCGAGGCTGTTTTAATCCGGAAACCTGGGACTTTAACTATGGGAAACCCTTTGATGGTGAAGTACTGGATACTTTGCTGCGTGCTTGTAATCATGATTTTATTACCGGCCTTTCGGTATTAGGGGGAGAACCTTTTGAACTGGAAAATCAACCGGAAGTCTTGAATGTGATGCGGAAGTTCAAAGAACTGTATCCGCAAAAAACGGTATGGTGCTACACCGGTTATGATTTCGAGAAAGATATTCTGACCGGAAAGCTAGGACCCTGGGAAATCACCGAAGAGATTTTGTCTTTGATCGACGTACTGGTGGATGGAGAGTTTAAGCTGGAAGAAAAAGATTTGAACCTGCGCTTTCGCGGCAGCTGCAATCAGCGGGTCATCAATGTGCCTGAGTCTTTGAAAACAGATACGGTCGTTTTATGGGATGAGGGAGAAGGAATGTTTGAGCCGGATAAATAAATCGTTTCGGCATCATAGTTCCTCTTTTTTTACATCTTACTTTATTTTCACACTTCACTTTAATTGATAACCTGACATTGATACCGGGATGCGAATGAAATAAAATTGAGAGTAATGAATTTGAGTATAAGGCAGTTGGTACAAGATATACCGGCTGCTTTTCTCCATAGAGGACATTTTGGTGAGGAGCAGGAGGCAGATATGGAACCTGTAACGCAAAAATTGTACGAACAAAACAGCAATCTCAAAACATGTACAGCCACGGTTTTGGAATGTGAAGCATTTGAAGGAGATTTTCTGATTGTTTTAGATCAGACTGTCCTCTTTCCTGAAGGCGGGGGCCAGCTCAGTGATACCGGTTTCATTGAAGAGGCACCCGTATGGCATGTGCGGGAGCGCAACGGAAAAATCCAGCATTTTTGTAAAAAATGTTTTTCTCCCGGCGCCCGGGTAAGCGTTAAAGTAAACTGGCAGGACCGCCTGGACCATATGCAGCAGCATTGCGGCGAACACATTCTTTCTCATGCTTTTTGGAAGCTGTTCGGTGCGAATAATGTAGGGTTTCACATGAGTGAACGGTATGTAACCATTGATTTAGACAAAGAAGTAACCTGGGAACAGGCTTATCAGGCGGAAGACTTTGCGAATCGTCAGTTATGGGAAGACCGTCCTGTTACCGTTGCCTATAAACCGCATACGGAATTAGATGGCTTGCCTATGCGGAAAAAGAATACAAAACTGACGGACATATTGCGTGTAGTGACCGTAGAAGGCGGCGATGTCTGCACTTGTTGCGGGACGCATCCGGAAACTACCGGAGTGATCGGGATCATAAAGATTCTGCGCATAGAAAAACATAAAGCCGGTACCCGAGTGGAATTTTTATGCGGGCGTTGGGCTTTGGAAGATATTCGTAGGAAAATAGAAGCGGTGCGCAATGCTTCCAATATGTTGAGCATAAAAGAAGAGGATGTTTGTTCCGGCATTGAAAGGTTGGAAACAGAGATTTCTGAGTTACAAGAAAAGGTAAAAGAGAAAACGGCGATTATCCAAGATGCGAAAGTGGCGAAAATTTTAAGGGAAGCTACGTTTAACAGATCCGGAAATAAAGTTTTAGCAGCAATTGAAGAAAATTTTGAGGGAGTGGCGGCAAAGTCATTATTTAAAAAGCTTGCGGCGCAAACACAGGCAGTTGCAGCGGTTATATATCAGGAAGGCGCTCGGGCAAACTACATGATCGGTGTCGGGCCCGGTAGCCAGGTTAACTGTAAAGAGATTATCACCCGGGCGAATGAGATATTTTCCGGACGGGGCGGGGGTAAGCCGGAAGCGGTTCAGGGGAGCGCGCCCTCTACGGAAGACTGGCGTGCTAAGGCAGAGCTGTTGGTCGACTATTTGCGCCAATTATAAGTGTTTTTATTGCAGAAAATAAATTAAGAATTATGTAACAAAAGCTTCTTTTGTCTGAATGAAAAGTAAAAGTTGCAAAAAGCAAAAATAAAAACACAGGCAGATTTGTGCTACTCGGGCAAATCCGCCTGTGTTCTATCTTGTGATAAGAGGAAAACATATTTAAATTTCTTCTTGTTGTTCTCTTTTTGCTTTTATAAATTCATAAACTAAGGGGAGGACTGAAACAATGATGATGCCCAAAGCAACGTGGGAGAAATTATTTTTTACAAAAGAGATATTGCCAAAAAAATATCCAGCGACGGTGAATAAAGCGACCCAAGTAAATCCCCCGGTCACATTGTATTCCAGAAACGTACGATAATGCATGGTTCCGATACCCGCAACAAAAGGCGCAAAAGTGCGAACGATAGGTACAAACCGGCAAAGAAAAATTGCTTTATGGCCATGTTTCTCATAAAACTTTTGCGCTTTTTCCACATGTTCCGGCTTAATCAGAGGATTGTGACTTTCCAGTAATTTTTTGCCGAATTTTTCACCGATCCAGTAATTACTGGTATCGCCTAAAATAGCGGCGCTAAGGCAAATGAGAAACAGAGTTCCGAAATGCAACCCTTCGGAAGTGGCTGATAAGGCTCCGCAGGCAAATAAAAGAGAATCCCCCGGGAGAAAAGGTGTTACGACCAACCCAGTCTCACAAAAGATGATCAGAAAGAGAATAAAATAAATTAAAGAACCATACGCTGCCATTACTGCCGGAATATATTTATCAAAGTGCATAATATATTCATTAAAATAGAAAAAAAGTTGACTAATATCCATGAAGAGAACCCTCCGTTAAATTGCTTCTTTATGAATTATTCAGGTCTGGACAACATATTCTATCATATTTAGGCAAAGAATGATATAATAATTCGAAACGGAAAGAATTTTATGGAGGCCTTTAATGACAAAAACCTTATATCGTTGCGAAACGAAGGAAAATTATGCGGAATTTCGAAAAGAAATAGAAGAAAAAATAAAAATACATCAGTTAGCCGGAGAAATCGTACCCACTCCGGAAATGATCAAGACGCCGGAGCAAATTGCCGGTATTCGTGAAGCGTGTCGAATCAATACCCTGGTATTAGACGAAGTAACAAAACGGATAAAAAAGGGAATGACAACGGAAGAAATAGACAGGGTCGTTTATAGTTTTACGGTGGCGCAGGGGGCGATTCCAGCTCCTTTAAATTTCTGCGGTTTTCCTAAAAGTGTCTGCACTTCGATCAATGACCAGGTATGCCACGGTATTCCTGATAAAAACGTGACGCTGCGAAGCGGGGATATCGTGAATGTAGATGTTTCTACAATTTATAAAGGCTTTTACGGAGATGCATCCCGAATGTTTGAAATCGGTCGGGTGGATAAAAGAGCCCGGGATCTGACGGCCATTACGAAAGAGTGCCTGAAACGCGGTGTAGCTGCGGCAAAGCCCTGGGGGCATTTAGGCGATATCGGGGCTGTGATTTCGCAGCTGGCTCATAAACACGGTTATTCTGTGGTAGAGGATTTTGGCGGTCACGGTGTGGGAATTGAATTTCATGAGGATCCCTTTGTGCCTCATACCGGGAAAAAAGGTACCGGTATGCTGTTGGTTCCCGGTATGATTTTTACGATCGAGCCGATGATCAATATGGGTAAAAAGGATGTTTTCATTGACGCGGCGAATGAGTGGACCGCCTATACCGAAGACGGGGGCCTTTCGGCGCAATGGGAACACACAATACTGATCACGGACACCGGCGCCGAAATATTGAGCTGGTAGAAGCTGTAACCGTGCACAAGAGCGGCTACGGCAGTTGTAATATTTTCAACTGACAATGGAATACGGATGTGTCTTGCTTTTTGAAAGAGTCTGCAGTTAGTCTGCAGGCTCTTTTTGTACTTATATCGCAGGCGTTTGTCTATAGAAGCGATGCAGCTTGCATATATGGCAAAGGTGTATGGGGGATAAAATAGCATACACTATATCATAATGTATACACGTATACTTGTCTTTAAAGTATTGTAAAAGGCTTACAAAACAATTACAATTATCACATCGGCAAAAGATGTTTTGCCGGGAAATGTAATGCATTTTATTTTAACAAATGGGGTGGGAATTATGTTGGAGTTGTTAAACACGTTTGACAGTTTCGTTTGGGGTCCTCCGCTGCTGATCCTTTTAATGGGGACCGGTATTTTGCTGACGGTTCGATTAAACCTTTTACAGGTATTTAAGCTGCCGAAAGCTTTGGCGCTGATTTTTACGGCCCGTAACAGCGGTGGAGGCGATGTTAACAGCTTCCAGGCATTATGTACTGCGTTGGCGGCCACGGTAGGGACCGGTAATATTGTCGGGGTAGCTACTGCGGTAAAGGCCGGCGGCCCCGGCGCTTTATTCTGGATGTGGATCGCGGCTTTTTTCGGTATGGCGACAAAATATGCGGAATGTCTGCTGGCAGTAAAATATCGTACTGTGGATGACAATGGGGAAATTTCCGGCGGCCCCATGTATTATATTGAAAAAGGTTTAGGCAAAAATTACAGACCGTTAGCGTTGGCTTTTGCAGTGTTTGGTGTGATGACAGCCTGCTTTGGCTGCGGTACTTTTGCTCAGATCAATGCGATTTCAGAGATTACCAATCTCACCTTCGGGGTGGATCAAAGAGCAACGTCTATTTTCCTGGCTATTTTGACGGCATTGATCGTTATGGGAGGCTTACAAAGCATTTCCAACGTATCCAGTAAAGTAGTTCCTTTTATGGCCGTACTTTATATTTTAACAACAGTTTCTGTTCTCTTCATATTTGCGGACCGGATCCCTGATGCTATTGCTATGATCATACATGATGCGTTTAATCCTACTGCTGCGGCCGGCGGATTTTTGGGCGCTACTGTCATGATGGCGATCCGCAGCGGTATTGCCCGCGGTATTTTCTCCAATGAAGCCGGTTTAGGTTCGGCGCCTATCGTAGCGGCAGCTGCTAAGACAAAGTGGGCAGCGGAGCAGGGTCTGATCTCCATGACAGGTACCTTTATTGATACGATCATTATTTGTTCTCTGACCGGTCTGACGTTAGTGGTGACTGGTGTCTATACGGGAGATTTCAATGGTGCGGCTATGACCGCTACTGCGTTTGGCATGGCGTTTCCTACGGCAGCAAAATATTTGTTGTTCGTCGGCCTTGGCCTGTTTGCGTTCTCTACCGTTTTAGGCTGGAATTATTATGGCGAACGTTGTGTCGAATACTTGGCCGGCGTAAAAGGAATTCTTCCTTACCGCCTGTTCTTTGTAGCAATGGTTGGTCTGGCAGGTTTTATAAAATTAGAAATGATCTGGACGATTGCGGATATCGTAAATGGCTTGATGGCATTTCCCAACTTAATTGCCTTAGTTCTTCTTACTCCTGTAGTAGTACAGGAAAGCAAGGCTTATTTTGCCCACGTTGAAAGAGTATACGAGCGCAAAGAAAAACTTGACTTGGCCAAGACTAATGCGGAAGAAAGCGTCTCAGGCATTTAAAAACATTTGCTTGCGTGAAGTTCTGTAATAAAAGATTTAAATTTTTTAGGAAAGATAAAATCAAGAATTGCTGATGCGCAAAGCAACCGGATTATGAGAAATGAGCGGCTACCTTGAAATAAGGTAAGCCGCTTGTTTTGATTTATCGCAGAAGGTGATGTTCGTTCAGATGGAACAAAATACTGTTGTGGGCCTCTTGGGAAAATAAATTTAATGTTTTAATCCGGGCAGAAAGAAACAAGTAAGGCAGCTGGAATTACACCCCACAGTCCCGGGATTTATGGTAAAATAATACTGTATGATTACAGGAGGATTTTTCATGGACAGTATTTCAGGACTCAATCCACAGCAAAAAGCGGCGGTGGAAAATATAAATGGGGCGATGTTGATTTTGGCCGGGGCCGGCAGCGGCAAGACTAAAGTGCTGACTTGCCGTATTGCGCATTTACTGGAATTAGGGGTGCCGCCCTATAAGATTCTGGCGATTACATTTACGAATAAAGCGGCGAAAGAAATGCGTTCCCGGGTGGATGCAATGGTAGGGAGCGCGGCCAAAGATGTTTGGCTGTATACTTTTCATGCTTTTTGCGCCCGTTTTTTGCGGAGTGAGATCGAAATTTCAGGAAAATATAAAAGTAATTTTGCCATCTATGATGCGGCCGACCAAAAAAATATGATCAAGGCCATTTTAAAAGATATGAATCTGGATGAAAAACGTTTTCCGCCGGCGGCGCTGCAAAATGCAATTTCCAATGCCAAGAACGAAATGCTGGATGCAGCGGCTTTTGCCAAATTGGCCGGAGATTTTTTTGAACAAAAGGCGGCGGAAGTTTATGAGCAATATGAGAAGCGCCTGGCAGTTAATAATGCTCTTGATTTTGACGATCTGCTCATGGTGACGGTTAAAATTTTAACAGAATATCCGGAGATTAGGGAAAAATATCAAAAACGTTTTAATTATATTATGATTGACGAATACCAGGATACCAATCGCACCCAGTATTTGTTAGCCCGTTATCTGGCCGGGGACACGGGCAATTTATGTGCGGTCGGAGACGCGGATCAGAGCATTTATGGCTGGCGCGGCGCAGATATCCGCAATATTTTGGATTTTGAAAAGGATTATCCCGGCGCCAGACTTTTGAAGCTGGAACAAAATTATCGTTCTACCGTAAAAATTTTAGATGCGGCTAATGCGGTGATTGAAAATAATACAGGAAGAAAGCCTAAAAAATTATGGACAGAAAATCCGGAAGGTGCTGTTCTTACCTATTATAATGCGACAGATGAGCGGGATGAAGCCCGTTTTGTTGTGGAACAGGCGCAGGCCCTGCTGCGTAATAAAAATTACCGTTACGGCGATATGGCCGTTTTATATAGGACAAATACCCAGTCCCGTGTGTTTGAAGAAATGTTGATCAAAAGCGGGATCAGCTACAATATGGTCGGGGGGATTAAGTTCTACGATCGTAAAGAGATACGGGATGTGATGGCCTATTTAAAACTGCTGTATAATCCTTATGACACACTGAGTTTATTACGTATCATCAATGTGCCTAAACGAGGCATAGGGGCTGCAACGATAGGCAAATTACAGGATTACGCCAATGCGAAGGGGCTCTCTTTGTTTGAGGTGATCACGAATGCGTCTTCCGTCCCCGGCTTAAGCGCCCGTTTTGTCAGCAAGTTGGAAGAGACGAGTTCCGTGTTGTTCGATCTTATGGGAGACGCTTCTGAATTACCGGTGGAGGAACTGATTGAAAATGTGACGCAAAAAACCGGTTACCTGGAAGAATTGGAACTGGAGCGGACGCCTCAGGCTGAAAGCCGGATTGAAAATTTGCAGGAACTGATCAGTGTGGCGCAGGATTTTCTGAAAGAGGAAGGGGAAAAAACTTTAGCCCAATTTCTGGAGCATGTGGCCTTGGTTTCCGATATTGATGACGCTCAACTGGATAATGATAAGATTACGTTAATGACATTGCACTCTGCCAAAGGACTGGAATTTCCGGTGGTCTTTCTGGCAGGGATGGAGGAAGGACTGTTTCCTCATGCAAGAAGTCTTATGGACGAGGAAGCCTTGGAAGAAGAACGGCGTTTATGTTACGTTGGCATTACCCGGGCGAAGCAGATCTTATACCTGACCGGGGCGAAGACCCGTACAATCTACGGACGGACGAGTTTTACGACGGTCTCGCGTTTTCTGCAGGAAATACCGGATCAGTTGCTGCGGGAATATCAGCGTCCCGCCTTAACTTCGTTAGGGGTCAAGGGGGATCGCCCGAGGCATATTCAATCTTCTTTAAGCCCTAAATTCATTGAAGAAAGTAAAAAGAACGCCGGCATTTTCAGTCAGGTACATACTGATTTTGTGCCGGAAAAAGCCAAAGGGGAAATGGATACCTTCGCTATCGGCGACCGGGTCAATCATAAAAAGTGGGGCGACGGAACCATCGTCAGTGTAAAAAATTCTGCGGATGGACAGGAAGTCAAAGTGGCTTTTGTCGGCGGGGGGATCCGCAGTCTGTTGACGCAATATGCGATGTTGAAAAAGTTGTAAGAATGAAGGGGAATCATTGTGGAAGAAAAAGAGACAGTGCAGTATGAACCGGCTAAAATAAAAGCGGGCGAAACGAAAGAAGGATTGCTGCAGGAAGCGGAATCGTTACGTATACAGCTGCGGCACCATGAATACCAATATTATGTCCTGGATGCCCCGGAAATCAGTGATGGGGAATATGATGCCCTTACCAACCGACTGCGTGCTATCGAAGCGCTTTATCCGGCAGAAGTTCCGGCCGATTCCCCTACGCGTCGCCCGGGGGGCTATGTGGCTCCGGGCTTTACCCAGGTGAAGCATATGATCCCCATGTTAAGTTTAGGGAATGTGTACAGCGCCGCGGAGATGGAAAGTTTTGCTTTACGTGTAAAAGCCGGTCTGCCATCGGCGGCGCAGGTCAGCTATGTGATGGAGCCTAAAATTGACGGACTGGCCTGTAGTCTGATTTACGAAAACGGACGTCTGGTTCGTGCGGCGACCCGCGGCGACGGCGAGGTAGGCGAAAATGTGACGGCCAATGTGCGTTCCATTAAAGCGATCCCTCAGCGTCTGCAGATTCCCGCAGGAGAAGAAATACCGGAGCTTGTGGATGTACGGGGCGAAATTTATATGTCCAGAGAAGCCTTCCTGCGTCTGAATGAAGAACGGAGTGAAGCGGGAGAACCTTCTTTCGCCAACCCCCGCAATGCAGCGGCAGGCAGTCTGCGCCAATTGGATCCGGCCGTTACAGCCAAACGGAAACTGAGTTTTTTTGCCTATTATCTCAGGGGGTCTGAAGAAAGCGCGACTCAGGCCGAAAATCTGAAACGGCTGGAAGCCTATGGCTTTACCACACCGGAATATTGGTGCGTGGTAAATGGTATCGAGGGAATATTGCGGTTCATCAAAGAACATGACGATCGACGGAATCTGCTTTCCTATGACACGGACGGAGCGGTGGTCAAAGTAAATTCGGTGGAACAGCAGCATATATTAGGGGCGACGGGGAAGGATCCGCGCTGGGCGATCGCCTATAAATATCCGCCGGAGCAGGCGCAGACCCGTCTGGAAAATATTGTGATCCAGGTTGGAAGAACCGGTGTTCTGACCCCGGCGGCCGTACTGACGCCGGTGAAATTATCCGGCAGTACGGTGAGCCGCGCGACCCTTCACAATGAAGATTTTATCAAGGAAAAAGATATTCGCATCGGCGATACGGTCATTATCAATAAAGCGGCGGAAATCATTCCGGAAGTGCTTTCCGTGGTAAAAGAGCTTCGTCCGGAAGATGCGGTTCCTTTTGCCATGCCTTCGCAATGCCCGGAGTGTGACTGGCCTGTGGTCAGAAAAGCAGGCGAGGCCGCTTATCGCTGCACCAATCCGCACTGCCCCGCCTTGGGCCGGGAGGGCCTGATCCATTTTGTTTCCCGGGATGCGATGGATATAGAAGGATGCGGTCCTTCTGTGATCAACCAGCTTATGGATAAGGGGTTGGTAAGAAATCCGGCGGATCTGTATGAGCTGACAGAAGAAAAACTCCTGACCTTAGAGCGTATGGGAAAAAAATCTGCGGATAATTTGTTGAAAGCGATTGAAAAAAGTAAAAAGCAGGGGCTGGACAAGCTGTTATTTGCGCTGGGGATCCGCCATGTGGGAGCAAAAGGCGGACGTGTTCTGGCTCTGCAATATGGGACGATGGCTGCGCTGCAGCAGGCCGAAACGGAAGCATTGTCACAGGTCAAAGATGTGGGTCCTGTCATTGCCGAAAGTATCGTAACCTGGTTTGCCAATCCTTTGAATCAGGAATTGGTGGAGCGGCTGACCTCGTTGGGCGTTAATATGACGATGCAGGCCCGGACAATGAATGAAAGTCATCCTTTTTATGGGAAGACCATGGTGTTTACGGGAACTTTGCCAACCCTGGACCGGGCTACCGCCCAGACGATGGCCCAGGATGCCGGCGCAAAAATTACCGGCAGTGTGAGCAGGAAGACCGACTATGTAGTCGCCGGTGCGGAAGCCGGCAGCAAACTGGAAAAAGCTGAAGAACTTCAGGTCACCATCCTGGATGAAAAAAGATTTTTAGAGATGATAGGGGGAAGTGTTCCTGCTGACGGAATGAAAGAAAAGTCACCGGCTGCTGATAACGCCGCAGAAGAAACTGAAGCTAAAGATACTGAAGCCCAGGATATCGAAGCCAAAGACAGCCGGGCTAAGGATACTGTGAAAGCCGGACGCAAGCAAGCGCAAGTCAGAAAAGGAACAGAAGCATCTTTGTTTGATTAAAGGAGAGACAATGCGAAGCATAAGTTTATTCAGAAGGATCTGTCCCTGGACATTTTTGTTGTGCCTTGTGTTGCTGCTGACTTCCGGTTGCGGTTTTTTGCAAAAAGTGGCCGGAGACCCGTTTGCAGGGAAGTGGATCGGGATTGCCAAAACCCCCGGTATAGGAGATTCGTTGCTGCGCATTCAAATTGAGCCGGCGGGCGGCGAAAAATATTTTGTACAGGTGTTGGCTGACGGATATCATCTGACAAATTCGGATGTCTCGGAGGAAAAACAGGTTTATGTCTGGCAGAATTTAGCCGAATTACGTTTTACCGGAACGTTGGAAAACGATACACTGCACCTGAATAAACTCATGCGTTTTTCCCTTGTGTTGAGTAAATTTACCGGCGGCCTGACGCTCAGCGACGGAACGGAGATTTATCGGGATGATGGTAAAAAATATCCTGAACTGCAAAAGGAATTACGTAATATCATGCAGAAAAAGCATCCCCAGGCCCAATTTAAGGATAAAAATGAATCATAAACTGTTATTTAAGGAAGAAAATGTCGCTTGACCATCACAGTTGGTTTTCCCTCCATTCATAATGTGATATAATGATTTAGTATAGTTATTTTTGCCTTAGGGCTTATTGAAATATGGGACGGTGAAAAAATGAAAGTAACAGAAAAAGATGTGGCTTACATCGCAGCACTTTCGCGACTGGAAATTTCCGAGTCCGAAATGCCGAAATTTACGGAGCAATTCAACCAGATTCTTAACTATGCGGATATTTTGGAAAAAGTAGATACTGCCGGTATCGAACCCACTTTCAGTATTCTGCCTTTGTATAATGTACTGCGGGAAGACGAGCCGCAGCCGGGGGTAACCCATGAAGACGCGCTGAAAAATGCGCCGGCTGTTCACAATGGCGGTTTTAAGGTGCCGCGGGTAATTGAATAATTAGGGGGTAAATACGGTGAAGGTATATGAAAGCACTGTTCATGAGTTGCATGAACAGCTGAAAAATAAACAAATCAGTTCGGTCGAGCTGACGCAGGCTGTATATGAACGGGTCGATGAAGTGGAAGGTCGCATCGGAGCCTATCTGACGTTAGATAAAGATGTGGCCTTAGCGCAAGCGGCCAAAGTGGATGCGAAAATTGCCGCCGGAGAAGAAATAAGGCCCCTGGCAGGTATTCCCGGCGCGATTAAAGACAATATCAGCACAAAGGGCCTGCGTACTACCTGTGCTTCCCACATTTTGGATAATTTTATCCCCGTGTATGATGCCCATGTAATTGAAAATTTACGGAAAGACGAGACGATATTTCTGGGTAAGACCAACATGGATGAATTTGCCATGGGTTCTACGACGGAAACTTCTTATATGAAAAAAACCCATAATGCCTGGGATTTACATTGTGTTCCCGGCGGTTCTTCCGGCGGCAGTGCAGCTGCCGTGGCGGCGGGAGAGGCGATTTGGTCGTTAGGTTCGGATACGGGCGGTTCCATCCGGCAGCCTGCTTCTTTTAACGGCGTAGTCGGGATTAAACCGACCTATGGCCGTGTATCCCGTTATGGCTGCGTCGCGTTTGCTTCTTCTCTGGATCAGATCGGGCCTATCACGAAAGACGTAACGGATGCGGCGATCGTGTTGAATACGATTTGCGGTGTGGATGGACACGATTCTACCTCTTTACCGGTGGCAGTGCCTGATTTTACCAAAGCTTTGCGACAGGATGTCAAGGGGCTGCGCATCGGTCTGCCGAAAGAATATTTTGGCGAGGGAATTGATGCCGGGGTCAAAGCTCAGATTATGCTGGCAGTAGAAAAATATAAAGAATTAGGGGCGGAGATCGTGGATATTTCCCTGCCTCACACGGAATATGCCGTAATCACTTATTATATTATTGCTCCGGCAGAAGCTTCGGCTAATCTGGCCAGATTTGACGGCGTACGTTATGGCTATCGCAACAAAGAGGCCGGCAGTGCTCCTGAAATGACGAAATTAAGCCGTACCGAAGGCTTCGGCAGCGAAGTAAAGCGCCGTATCATGCTGGGGACCTATGTGTTAAGTTCCGGTTATTACGATGCGTACTATAAAAAGGCAATGCAGGTCCGTACACTGATTCGTAAAGATTTTGAAGAGGCTTTCCAGAAATGTGACGTGCTGCTGACACCCACTTCTCCGGTCACTGCGTACCCGCTGGATGCGCAAATGGATCCGTTGACAGTGTATATGTTGGACGTGACGACGATTCCTGTGAATATGGCCGGCCTGCCCGGTATTTCTATTCCCTGCGGTTTTGTGAATGGCATGCCGGTAGGTATGCAGCTGATTGGCAAGGCGCTGGATGAAGAAACCTTGCTGCGAACCGCTTATACATTTGAACAGGCGACGGATTTCCACAAAGCGGTGGCGCCGCTGGGAGGGACGAATAAATGAAAAACTATATTACAGTTATCGGCTTGGAAGTCCATGCGGAATTAAAAACGAAAACGAAGGCTTTTTGTTCCTGCTCCACGGAATTCGGGGCAGAACCTAATACACACGTATGCCCGGTTTGTCTGGGTATGCCCGGCGCCTTGCCGGTATTGAATAAGCGCGTGGTAGAATTTGCGATTCGCGCCGGTCTGGCTTTAAACTGCGACATTCAGAAATTTAATAAATTTGACCGTAAAAATTATTTTTATCCCGATTTATCCAAAAACTATCAGATTTCTCAGTGGGATCAGCCGATTTGCCTGGGCGGACATGTGGATATCCGGGTAAATGGAGAAAAAAAGACGGTGGGGATCACCCGTATCCATATGGAAGAAGATGCAGGAAAACTGGTACACAGCGGTTTGACTATCAGCACTTCTGATTCGTCGGCCGTAGATTACAACCGTGCCGGCGTGCCGCTGATCGAGATTGTATCGGAACCGGATATGCGCAGTGCGGCGGAAGCCCGCGCTTATCTGGAACAGTTGAAGGCGATTCTGGAATATACGGATGTATGCGATTGTAAGATGCAGGAAGGCAGTCTCCGCTGCGATGCCAATATTTCGGTCATGCCGGAAGGCGCGACGGAATTCGGTACGCGTGCGGAAATCAAAAATCTGAATTCGTTCCGCGCCCTGGAGCGGGCGATTGAATATGAAGTAGAGCGTCAGATCGACTTAATTGAAGACGGGGGACATGTGGTACAGGAAACCCGTACCTGGGATGATGCCAATGGCGTGACCTTATCCATGCGCTCGAAAGAAGAAGCCCACGACTACCGTTACTTCCCGGAACCGGACCTGGTTCCCATTGATCTGGATCCGGCCTGGATCGAAGAAATCAGAGATACTCTGCCGGAATTACCGGCGGCCCGCAAGGAACGTTTGCTGCAGCAGGATATCCCTGAGGACAGCGTGGATATTATCGTAGCAGATAAAAAAATGGCGGACTATTTTGATGAAGGCGCAAAGACGACGGAAAATCTGAAAGCATTGGCCAACTGGGTGTTGGGTGATGTGAGCGCTTTCCTGAATGCGGAAGGCATTACCATTGCCGACCCGATCTTCAAAATCACACCGGATCATTTAGGTGAATTAGTAGCCTTGATCGATAAGGGCGTATTGTCCAGTAAACTGGCAAAGAAGGTATTTGCGGAAATGTTAAAAGACAATGAAGCGCCCCAGACGTTAGTTAAAAAATTAGGGCTGGAGCAGGTCAGCGATGCAGGGGAGTTGGGACGTTTGGTTGACGAAGTCTTAGCGGCGAATCCCCAGTCGATCGCAGATTTTAAAGCCGGCAAGACAAAAGCTCTCGGCTTTTTGGTAGGACAGATTATGAAGGCGACGCATGGCAAAGCGAATCCCGGCATGATCAATAAAATGCTGACGGAAAAAATGCAGTAAAACCATTGACTATGAGAAAAGTCATAAAGCAAAGGTGTGTAAAGGATGCAGATCGAACGGGGAACCTGGGCAGAGATTAATCTGGATGCCGTGGCCCATAATGTAAAATTAGCGAAAGAAAACCTCCGACCTTCTACCAGGCTTTGCGCAGTGGTCAAGGCCGATGCCTATGGCCATGGCGCCGTACGGGTCGCGCAGGAGGCGGCGAAGGCCGGCGCAGACTTTTTTGCCGTGGCGTTGCTGCAGGAGGGACTCGATCTCAGAGAGGCAGGTATTGAACAACCGATCCTGGTGTTAGGTTCCATGTCTACGCAGCCAGGTGTCGCGGATTTTGTAGTTCGCTATGATATCAGCCATGCTGTATTTGACGAAGAGCGGTTAATGCTGTTGAACGAAGCGGCGGTCAAGCAGGGAAAAAAGGCGAAGATCCATATTGCGGTAGATACGGGCATGCATCGAATCGGGGTCCATGTTAAAAATGCGGGGGTCTTTGCGCAAAAAGCGGCGGCCTATCCGGGGATTGAGATAGAGGGCGTGTTTTCGCATTTCGCCACGGCAGATGCGGCAGATAAGGAATATGCGGCGCTGCAGTTTGAGCGGTTTAAAAAAGCGATACGTGAGATAGAAGCAAAGGACATTTTTATTCCTATTAAACATATAGCCAACAGCGCTGCCATCACAGAGCTGGAACAATACCAAATGGATATGGTACGCCAGGGGATCACGCTTTACGGACTGCATCCGGCGCATATGATCAGTTGTTACAGCGGCTTTCGCCCGGTAATGACGGTAAAGGCGCAGGTGAGCTTTGTCAAGACGTTACCTGCCGGCTGTTCAATCGGTTACGGACGTACTTTTACGACGACCCGTCCGTTCAGCATTATAGCTACGGTTCCGATCGGTTATGCGGATGGGGTAAATCGTGCCCTCTCGAATACTGGCTACATGCTGATCAAAGGCCAGCCGGCGCCGATCGTGGGCAGAGTATGTATGGATCAGGTGATGCTGGATGTATCGGAGATCCCTGATGTGAAGGTAGGCGATGAAGTGATCGTGTTTGGCGGCACGGAGCTGCCTTTTGAAAAAGTCGCTGAATGGTCTCACACGATTTGTTATGAGATCGTCTGTGCCGTAAGTCCCCGGGTTCCACGGGTCTACGTACGTGATATTTGACAGAATGAGGTGACTGCCGATACTTTTATCGGCAGTCATTTTACTACAAAAAAGTAAGAGGTGAACAAGATGCTGCGAGATATTCCTGATCAGGAGTGGAACGAATACGTGAAAAAGTGCACGACCGGGGAATGGCCTGTACCGGCCGGTTTTGTCAGTGATAAAAACAACTGGGTGTGTCGGGCGATTGTCGGTCGGGTACTTTATTTTACAAAAGATGTTGAAGGGGCCTTAGCGGTCCTAAGTACCGTGGTAAATGATGTGGAACCGGATCTGGAACATCATCCGGATGAAGGGATGTGTGAGGCGGAGCATTTTGTCCTTAGCCTGCGGGATATTTCCCAAATTATTTGGGAGTTGACAAAAAACGGAGCAGCGGCTCTCCAATACCTTGACAAGGCTTTTGCGATTTGCCGGGAGTTTCCTTACCGCTTTCATACGGAAGCCAGAGGGGATATCTGGTACCGTCATCTGAACATGCTCAATGAAAGCGGTTCCGGTGAAAAGGCGATTGCCGATGCCCGGGAGATGGTCGAAAAGGAGAAAAAAGAATCACATGCGCCTAGGCCCATCATCCCGGATCCGCTCTATGAAACGGTCAATCCGTATATTTTTTATAGCCTGCGGTTTTTGGCGGAACAGGCATATAAAGCCGGTAAAACTGCGGAAGCCTGTGCTTTGTTTGATGAAGCCTACCGGTATTTCCCTTTATCTCAGGCAGGGGTGCGGGACGTGACAAAAGCACGAACTGCAAAAACTGCGGAGGAAGCCTATGAACTTTGGCGCAATTGCACAACTTACCAATATTTACCCTGGGAAAAACAACCGATTGTGAATTTGCGGAGCTGATGAATCAGTTATGCAAGAGATGATACTGGAAATACCAATTAAATACGCCTTTAAGGGGTTCTTTCTATGAAATTGACACAGAGGCCTTAAAACGCCTGAAAATCCCCTTCTTTCTTTTCGGACCCCGGGGAAAAGATTTGCACCAGATTGAAGAAAGGGTAAATCGGCGCAGTCTGACAGAAGAATATCCGCGCGCACTCAGAGAATTGATACAGTATGTGTGGTTAACCAAATAAAAAAATGCTATAATGTACTACAAATAATAAAAAACACTTTTTAAGGGTCTTTTTAGATTTTGCTATAAAACGTTTCGGGAAGGTCGTTCGGAAAGGCCGTAAGGAACACTTTTGCGGCAAAAAGGCTCCGGTTGCTTTGGCGGCTATGTTTTGCAATGCTTGTATGTTTGAGGGAGGAATTATAGATGTATCGTAAGGTCGACAAAAAATTTATTGAAGGGCTTGAAGCTATCGTAGGAAAAGAAAACGTCCTGACGGATGCAGAGAGCCTGGAGCAGTATAAAACAGATGAGGAAACCGATCCGGCGAAATTTCATACTCCGGAGGCCGTGGTTGCCCCCGGTTCTACGGAAGAAGTGGCGGCTATCGTTCGCCTGGCGAACGAAGCGAAGGTACCCATTACAGTACGCAGTGCCGGTACCAGCCTTTCGGATGGCGCGATCCCGGTTTGCGGCGGCATCGTTTTGCTGATGTCACGCATGAATAAAATTTTGCATATTGATCCGGAAGCCATGTATATGACGGTAGAAGCAGGGGCCCTGGTCAAGGAATGTCAGGCAGAGGCGCAGAAACACGGGCTTCTTTATGCGGGAGACCCTTGCAGCGCGGACAGCTGCCTGATCGGCGGTAATCTGGCTACCAATGCGGGAGGCAATAAAGCAGTACGGTATGGAACTACCCGGGATCAGGTCTATGGTATGGAGGTCGTTTCGCCTACCGGTGAGATACTCCATGTGGGCGCCCGTCTGAAAAAGAAGACAACAGGATACTGCCTGGAACAGCTTATTTTAGGCTCGGAAGGTACTTTAGGCATTATTACGCAGGCGACGTTGCGTTTACAGCCGCTGCCGCCGTATCGGTTTGATGTGTTGGCTGTATTTGATAATATTGAAAGCGCGGCAGGGCTCGTACCCAAGGTTATTAAGGCGGGCTTGAATCCCACCAGCATTGAATTTATGGATAACAGCTTTGTGCGCAGTACCGCTGCTTTTTGCGAAATGCAGGCCCCCCATCTGGAAGATGGCAATTATGTCTTTGTCACGGTAGAAACCTTTGCCGAAGAACAGCTGGACGCAGGCATGGAAAAATTAACAGAGCTTTGTGAAGCGGCCGGTGCCATTGACGTACTGGAAGCGGATGAACGCTTGTGGAATCTGCGCCGGAGTTGTCAGGAATCTCTGCGTTTGTTGTCGGATGTTACGATCACAGACGATTTTGTTGTTCCTGTGGACAAAGTGGCGGAAGTGATAGAGCATGTGAAAGCGATGGGAGAACGGTATCCTTTTGAAGTGATGGTACTGGCTCACGCAGGCGACGGTAACCTGCATGTATGCATGTGCCGCAAAGAGTTAACGGAAGCGGAATGGGATGAACAGGTCGAACGCTTTCACCAGGAAGCATACCCTTATGTGTACAGTTTGGGCGGGCGCCTTTCCGGGGAACATGGGATCGGCGCGAAAAAACTTCATTATATGGAAGAGTATACGGAACCGGCTGAATTAGAATACATGCGCCTGATCAAAAAAGCGGTGGATCCTAACAATATTTTAAATCCGGGTAAAATTTTTAACGTATGAAGTTTTACATAATGAAGATAAAGACGATGTACTGACCTTCTCGGGTCGAAAGGAAGAATAGTAATGAGTCAGTATAATCCTGTATCAGATGAATTAATACAAGAACTAAAAATTGTCTTAGGCGCGGAAAATGTGAAGACGGATCCGGACACGTTGGATCGTTTTAAGACCGATGAAGAAACGGACCTCCGCTTCATGCATCTGCCGGAGGCTGTTGTATGGGCGCACAGCACAGAAGAGGTGGCGGCGGTCATGAAGCTGGCCAATCGGTTCATCGTTCCCGTAACGCCACGCAGTGGAGGAACCAGCGTTTCAGACGGAGCCATTCCTACCTTCGGGGGGATCGTGTTGAATATGGAACGGATGAACCGAATCCTGGAAATCAATGAAGAAGCGCTATATGCGGTGGTGGAGGCGGGAGCCCGCACGATTGATATTCAAAATGCGGCGAAAGCGAAAGGACTGCTTTATGCGGGAGACCCCTGCAGCGCTGAAAGTTGCCTGATTGGCGGCAATATTGCAACGAATGCGGGGGGCAATAAGGCGGTGCGGTACGGCACCACGCGCGATCAGGTATATGCTATTGAAGTGGTCACACCTACCGGCGAAATTACGACGCTGGGGGCACGCCTGAAAAAGAAGACTACGGGCTATTGTCTGGAGCAGCTGATCATGGGTTCGGAAGGGACGTTGGGGATTATTTGCAAGGCTACGCTGAAATTATTGCCGTTGGCTCCGTACAAGGTCGATATTGCGGCTGTCTATGATGATCTGGACAAAGCCGTGACACTGGTGCCTAAATTGCTGCGAGCCGGTTTGGAGCCTACCAGTGTAGAATTTATGGATCATAATTTTTTAAAAAGCGCCTGCGCTTACAGTGAAATCAGCCTGCCGCACAACGACGGGGAAAATTGCTATCTAATCGTCAGCATGGAAACGTTCAGCGAAGACGAGGCCGACAGTAAAATGGAAAAACTGGCGGAAATCTGTGAAGAATCCGGTGCCATTGATGTGCTGGAAGCGGATGACAGGGTCTGGACCGTACGCAAGAACTGTCTGGAGTCAACCCGTCCATTAAGTAAAGTAGCGCAATCGGACGATTTGGTGGTACCGGTCGATAAACTGGCTGTTTGTATTGAGCATTTGATGGCAGAAGCAAAAAAATTTGATTTTACCATGTATTGTCTGGCCCACGCCGGGGATGGCAATCTGCATTTCCTCCATATGAAAGGGGATATGAGCGACAAAGACTGGGAGGAACAGCAGGAGGCATTCCATGCAATCGCTTACCCTTATGTCTACAGTCTGGGTGGCAGGATTTCGGGAGAGCATGGCATCGGAGCCAAAAAAGTGCGCGCTTTGGCAACCTATACGGATCCGGTAGAATTAGCCATGATGCAAGAAATAAAAAAGGCATTGGATCCTAAAGATATTCTGAACCCGGGTAAAGTATTGGACGTATATTAATCCTAAAGAAAGTCGTTTCGGGAAAATAAAAGCAGGCGGCAGAAAAAATTTTGCCGGCAGTGAGTGAATTAAAGGAGCATGTATGTTTTCCAAAGTGATGCTGGCCATGGATTTGACCGAGGTTACCCCTCAGATAATGGAAGCTTTTTACAGCGTGTGCCCCGCCTCAGAGACGGAGGTATATTTGTTGCACGTGGTAGAAGATGCAGCCAGTGCTGAAGCGAGCAGCAAATATTATAAAAAAAATTACAGCCGCTTAAAAGGACTCGCGCAGGATATAAAGAATGCGGGGTATGATCATGTGGAGATCCTCTGGCAGTTGAATAATGACGTAATCGAAGGTACGCAGACGGCGATTGAGCAGCACGACATTGAACTGCTGCTTTTAGGTTCCCATGGCAAAGGGTTGTGGGAAAGTACGTTTGGCGGCAGTAACATTTTCAATGCGATACGCACAGTAGAACTCCCCACTTTAGTGGTTAAGGATGGTTACGTCTGCAGTGACTATCTGCAGCGCATTTTGCTGCCTACCGATTTTTCCCGCAAATCTCTTGTGGCGTTAAAGTTGATCCGCAATTTACGGGAGCAGATCGGCGAGGTTATTTTTGTGCACGTCGTGGAAAATACAAGGGGAGAAGAAGAACTGCGGGAAAGAATGGATCTGGCGGAAGATATGCTGATTGAGTTGCGCAACGAAATGCAAAATTTCGGCGTTCATTCCCGGTATATCCTTGTAGAATCAGGCACGGCATCGAAAGAAATTTGCCGCATTGCGGAAGAAGAGGACTGCAGCCTTATTTTCAGCGGAAAAACCGGAGCGGGTCCTATAAAGGGAATGTTAATGGGAAGCACTGCGCAAAATATACTTTTGAATTCCCCCCGTTCTTTGTGGATCATGCCGGATGACGATAGTGATGAGTAAAAAGAACTTGACATAACAGGGGATTCTCCGTATAATATCTTACGTGGCTGATCATCAGCCACGGAGCTATAATTTTATATTTGTTTGATTCCTACAACCGGAGAGATGACCGAGCGGTTGAAGGTGCACGCCTGGAAAGCGTGTGTGCGGGAAACCGTACCGAGGGTTCGAATCCCTCTCTCTCCGCCATTTGAAAATCAGCCGCAGCGCGGCTTTTTTTATAGTAGGGAAGTCATGGTTTTTCTGTAAGGCTGTAGCGGCAGGTCCCACGCGATGGGAGACCGTGAACCGTGTCAGGTCCGGAAGGAAGCAGCACTAAGCGATTTCTTCCATGCGCCGTGGGGGTGCCTGCCCTGCGGTCTTACAGGAAAATCAGCAGAAGCGGTCCTGCCCCTTAGGGGCAGGACCGCTTCTGTTCGTTAATTTTACAAGAGGCAGAAGCAAACCTGATTTTACGGCTTGCTGTTACAACAAAGACTATTTTTTGAATAACGCGGTCTTGACAACGCCTTTCGGGTCTTCGATAAATAAAATTATGAGCCAGATAATCATTCCTACAATAAAAACCGCACGTAGTACAAATAAAAACACGTCTGTGTTTTAAAATCTACTTCATATAGATTTATTATAGCATATGACATTCCGCGAATTCACCTTAAATTCAATTGTTATTTGCCGGAAACTTTACTATAATATAGTAGAAAATATAGTAGAAACTTTAATGTGGTATCTTGTCTGATATTTTTGTTGTTAAAACCGGAGGAGGGTGTGTGCTGTGGCTTACCAAACTTTATATTTACGCTGGAGACCCTCCGGATTTGATACTCTGGTAGGACAGGCTCCGGTAAAACAGGCGTTGATGAATGCACTGACCAGCGGGCGGATTGCCCATGCGTATTTGTTTACCGGACCGCGGGGTACGGGGAAGACTACGACTGCCCGTATTTTTGCCAAGGCGCTGAACTGCCAGCACGGACCGACAGATCAGCCTTGCGGACAGTGCCTGAATTGCCGGCAAATTGCGGAAGGCAGTGCCATGGATGTACAGGAGCTGGATGCGGCTTCAAATCGGGGCGTAGAAGATATTAAAAATCTGAATAAAAACGTGGATTTTGCTCCGGTCAGCTGTCGTTACAAAGTATATATTATTGACGAAGCGCATATGCTGACGGCGGAAGCCTGTAACGCGCTTCTGAAAACGTTGGAAGAACCGCCGGCGCATGTGGTGTTTATCCTGGCTACTACCGAGCCGCAAAAAATATTGCCTACGATTCATTCCCGTTGCCAGCGTTTTGATTTTCGTCCTATTACTCAGGTGGAAATTGTCGAACATCTGCAAAAGGTGGCGGATGGCAGTGACATTAAGGCGGAAAAGGACGCGTTGGAATTGATTGCCGCCGCTTCGGAAGGCGGTATGCGCGATGCCCTGAGTTTATTGGAACAATGCGGCGTGATGGCGGAAACCGTAACGACAGAAACTGTTCGCTCTGTCCGGGGTATCATTGGCCGCGAAGTTTTGCGCGAGTTGGTTGGGGCCTTAGGCCGGCGAGAGGTGGCCGCCGCGCTGGAAATTTTCGACAGGCTTTTGATGCAAGGCAAGGACATCAAGCAGATATTGGAAGAACTGTCCGGTTATTTGCGCGCCCTTTTGCTCTACAAGGCTGCGCCTTCGTATGCGGCGATTTATGTAACCGATACGGCAGAAGAACTGGCCGTTCTCAGCGCCTGTTATACAGGAGAACGGATCCTGGCAGCCCAGGAAATTATCCATCAGGCTGTTAATGAATTACGTTTTACGGCCAAAGGCCGCATTACCGCAGAAATGTGCCTGTACGATTTGTGCCGGGAAAATGAGCGGACATTAAAGGTCCTGGCTGCCCGGGTCGAGCATTTGGAACGGGAATTAGCTTTGTATAAACAGCAGGGCGGCGGCTCTTTGCTGCGACTGGAGTCACGCAGTGGACAGGCTTTGGATAAACAGGCTCCGGATAAGCTGAGACCAGGGGTCAGCCCGGCGGCCAACACGGCGGTGCGCACGGCTTCCGAAGATAAAAAGACGGCGCCCGCAGCAGAATCTGCCACAGACCCCGCTCCTGTAAAAGAAGCGCCGCCAAAACCGGCGACGCAAAAGAAAAGAGATTCCCGGTCAGCTGTGGCAGGTGTTTATGCAATACCTGAAGAGACAAAACCGGCGGCGCAAAGAAAAGTGGATCCCGAAAGCGCATCTGCCAAAGGACAAGCGGAGCAACAGGCAAAAATACCGCAGGGAAATTTTGCTTCTTTTACACCTTATGGCGGCGATTGGGCTGAGGGTGACGAATACTGGACCAAAACATTGGAGATTCTGCGGCGGGAACGGAAAAATGCGATTGCTTCCTGTGCCGCCAATGCCAGTGTTTTAGCCTATGAAAATAAAGTGCTGACGCTGGGATTCAAAATGAAGTTTCTGTGTGATCGTCTGCAAAAATCGGATTACCGTCAGGTAATAGAAGAAATCTTATTACGGGTAGCACGTTCTTCCATTCAGCTCCAATGTGTGCTTGATGAGGGGGAAATAGGGACACAAAATAGCAAGCCGAACGGCAGGGGCAGAGATGGAGCGGATGCTGCCGAAGTAACTTCCGTAAAAAGGGCGACGGCTACACGTCCTGCATCAGATAAGACAAAACGGATTCCTCGAATTCCTGCGCTTTCGTCGGAGGATGAGGAACCTGCGGTAGAAAAAAAGTCTTTACCTGAATCGATTCCCGCTGCTGCGGCGGGCATTGCTACGGAACAGGAACCAAATTCTGCGGAACCAACCGATACGCAGGTAGCAGACAGTACCAAAAAAGCCATGGAAATGTTCCATGCGACGTTGCATAAAGTGTGACGGCACAGCAGTATGGACTGTGCATTGCCATAAAAAAGACAGAATTACCAAGTATATTTGAAAACAGGAGGATCTGATTATGAAAGGTATGAAATTCCCGGGGATGGGCGGCGGCAATATGCAGGGAATGCTGCAGCGTGTACAGAAAATGCAGGCAGATATGCAAAAAGCGCAGGCGGATTTACAGGCCCGGACTTTTGAAACAACGGCCGGCGGCGGTGCGGTGAAGGTTACAGTAAGCGGCAAAAAAGAATTGCAATCTGTGGTCATTGATCCGCAGGTTGTGGATCCGGAAGACGTGGAAATGCTGCAGGATCTGATTGTAGCAGCGGTAAATGAAGCGATGCGTCAAATTGATACGGTAACAGAAGAAGAAATGAACAAAGTTACCGGGGGCATTAAACTCCCGGGTATGTGAAATGGCAGGACTTATTAAACCGCTTAACAATGTGTATGACCAATTGCGGCGTTTGCCGGGTGTAGGCAGCAAATCCGCCTTACGGATTGCCTATCATATTATTGATATGTCGGAAGAAGATGTGCGCAGACTGGCCGATACTTTGGTTCAGGCTAAACGGGAGATTCATTTTTGCTGTATTTGCCATAACCTGACCGATGGCGATGTCTGTGCTGTCTGCGGGGATCCTAAACGGGATAAAAGCATCGTTTGCGTCGTAGAGCAACCGCAGGATGCGATGGCAATGGAACGCAGTCATGGTTACACGGGCGTATATCATATTCTCCATGGCTGCCTTTCGCCTTTGGATGGGATCGGCCCGGAAGATCTTATGATCAGGGAACTGATGCAGCGTATTGACGCAGGTGGAATCAAAGAAATTATCTTAGCTACCAACAGCAATGTGGAAGGCGAAGCAACAGCCGGGTACCTGACACAGCTACTACGCACAAAAGAGGTGGTGATAAGCCGTATTGCGCATGGACTACCCATTGGCAGTGATTTGGAATATGTGGATGAATTAACGTTGGCAAAGGCTCTGGAGAATCGTACCCGTGTGGATCTCTGAGATCTTGTCTGATATGAGAGTGATTTGGGAGGATACATCATGGAAATTTTAAGCTCTATTGGTATGTTGGTTGCGGCCGTAGTGGTTTTATGGATCATTGTTAAATTGTTTTCTCTGCCGTTTAAGCTGGTTTGGAACGGTATTATCGGCGCAATCATTCTTTGGCTGACGAATCTTTTGGGAGGCTTATTGTTTGGCGTGACCATTCATATTACGATCCTTAAGGCTCTGATTGCGGGTTTCTTTGGTATTCCCGGCGCCGCTGCTGTCATTTTGTGGGAGTTATTTATGAAATAACAAAGGTCGTTTTGTATGGATACGTTAAGTTCATTGGCTGCCTGGTTAAATCAGGAAACTTCGGTACGTCGTCCCCGGCTTGATCCTGCAGGGGTGGTAAAGCGCACCGCGTCGGTGCTTATATTGTTATTGCCCGGCCCGGAAGGACCGGAAGTTCTGTTTGAAGTGCGCTCCAAACGGTTGGGCTGGCAGCCGGGAGATATTTGCTTTCCGGGAGGCCGCAGGGAAAAAACAGATCGCAACTTTGCCGCCGCTGCGATACGGGAAACCTCGGAAGAATTAGGTATTCACTACGAGGATATCCGTCTTTGCGGGACATTAGATTTTTTTGCGGCTCATAACGGGTTTATGGTTTATCCTTTCGTGGGTATCTGGCAGCCTGGCGGCCGGGGGTGTAACCCTTTGCGTACTTCTCCGGTCGTAAAAAAGCCGCAGAAACGGGAGCATACTGAATCATCGTTTATATTGCCGCATCCGGCAGTTGCGGCGTCCCGGGGAAACCGGCGGGAATCCTTGACGCACATGGACACTATAGCGTCCCGGAAAAACCGGCAGGAGTTGCAGCCGACAGTGGATTCATCCCTGTCCCCGACAGGTGCGTATCCGGACTATAAAAACTGGCGTTTTAATAAAGCCGAGGTGGAGGAACTGTTTACTGTACCGTTACGGGAACTGCTGCAGATAAAACCCCGGGTCGGCACGAATAAAGTATTGCTGACAAGGGGAGAAGATTTTCCTTTTGCGCTGGTACCGCATCTTGATCCGACAGAAGCCTTTCACAAGGATTATGCAGTGTATTTTTATGTTTATAAAAAGCGTGTAATCTGGGGCATGACAGCTGCGATTTTACATAGTTTTTTAGAACGGTTCGGAAAGGAGCTCAGTGATTTTGCGTAAGCTGTTTTTTTTGATTCTGCTGCTGCTCTTGGCCATTGGCTGGGGCGGCTTGTCTTTTTTAGGCAATATTCTGCCGGGGGATCTGTTGTCAGGGAAGAAGAATATCGTGGTTATGGGCTGTGATATTCGTGAAGGGGACAGAGGGCGCAGTGACACCCTTTTTGTCGTTATGATGGAACCCGGCAACAAAGGAGCTTCTCTGCTTTCTATACCGCGTGATACCCGCGTGAAAATTGACGGTCACGGCTGGGATAAGATCAATGCGGCTTTTGCTTATGGCGGGCATCAACTGACACGGGATACGACGCAGCAATTATTGGGCATCAAACTGGACAATTATGTGGTGATAGATTTTCAGGGCTTTAAGGATCTGGTAGATGTGATTGGCGGCGTCGATATCAATGTGGGAAAAAGGATGTATTATTACGACCCGTATGCGGATTTTCAGATTGATTTGCGTCCCGGCGTGCAGCATCTGGACGGTAAAACCGCCATGCAATATGTCCGGTATAGGGACGAAGAAGGGGATATAGGGCGCATCCGCCGCCAACAAAAGTTTATTATGGCGGTCTATAAACAAATCACGTCGAAGAATATCATCACCCGAATCCCCGGTGTTACAAAGCAAATTATGTCCATGATCAAGACGGACCTTTCTGTCACGGAGATGACGGAATTAGGCAAGGCGCTGCATGATATGATGGGCAAAGACGGTCTGAAGATGGCCATGGTACCCGGTACGCCGCGTTATATTGACGGCGTCAGTTACTGGATCCCGGATATTCCCAAAATGCGGGAACAGATGGCGCGAATGCAGGATGCCAGGATGTCGGATAAATTTCGTGCCGGCACGGAAGCGCTGGATAAAGAATACCGAGATAGCCTGAAGGGAGGGACTGCTGCGCAAGAAAAAGAAGATTCAAAACCAGAGACTGCGCAAGATAATTTGAAATCAGAAGACGCTGCTAAGGAAAAAGATGGGCTGAAGTCAAGGGAAGATGCTGCTAAGGAAAACAATAGTTCGAAATCAGGGGCCGTTGCGGAGGAAAAAGAAAAGCTGAAAGAGAAAGCGGACCAACTGAATAAAAAGAAGAAAGAAAGGGGAACCGTTGAGAAAGAGCAAGATTCCGCCAAGACCAGAGAAATACGCGGCCCGGAGCAGAGGGAAAACGGTAATGTGTCCGATAAAAGAGGCAAGATGGAGCCGGCTCCCAGGTAATCGGGACTGGTTAGACTAATTAAAAGTCTATTATATGCGTACATTTGTCAATTAAAAGGCCCCCGGCTTTTACCCGGAGACCTTTTTTAATGCGATTGTTTATCAGTTGTGGAACCTGAGGCTTTTGTTGCTTGAAGAAAGAATTTAAGTATGATATAGTAAAACCATAATCAAACAGCCCCTCATTTGGCCCTTCTAGTAAGGGCTTTTTTTTATGCGTTTCAGCGTTTGCCGGGAACTGCTTTTTTTAAAGAAAGGCCGATTCGGTTACGGGCTTCGTCAATACTGATGATCATTGCCTCCACAATATCGCCGGGAGCAATAATGTCCAAAGGGTGTTTAAAGCGTTTATCGGACAATTCTGAGCGATGGATCAACCCGTCTACCTTAACGCCGATGTCAACGAAGCAGCCAAAGTCGACCACATTACGTACCGTCCCTTTAACGATCGTCCCGACAGGAAGATCGCTGAGTTTTGTTATATTCTTACGGCTCATGGGGGCAGGAGAATCTTCCCGGGGATCGCGTCCGGGCCGGGCTAATGCCTGGAGAATATCGGTTACGGTAGGAATGCCGGATTGAAGCTGCTCGGCAATGGATCGGGGTTGGGCTTTAGCGGCCGCGGCTTGCACGGCGAGGCTGTCGGCACTTTCTTTCTTACAGCCTAACAGACTGAGAATTTTTTCGGTCAGACTGTAGCTTTCCGGATGTACAGGCGTATTATCCAACGGGTTGTCGCCCTGGGTTATGCGGAGAAAGCCGGCGCACTGGGTAAAAGCCGCCGGACCCAAACGAGGTACTTTTAAAAGTTCCTTGCGGTTTCGGAAACGGCTATGCTCATTGCGGTAGGCGATGATATTCTTTGCGACGGTAATGCTGATCCCGGAAATAAAACTTAATAAGGCAGGAGAGGCTGTGTTTAAATCTACACCCACATGATTCACGCAGCTTTCAATCACCGTTTTCAAAGCGCTGTTTAACTCTTTCTGATTTACATCATGCTGGTATTGCCCTACGCCGATGGCTTTGGGTTCAATCTTAACCAGTTCGGCTAAAGGGTCCTGGATCCGGCGGGCGATGGACACTGCGCCTCGCAGCGATACATCCAAATCAGGCAATTCTTCTCTGGCCAGAGGCGAAGCCGAATAAACGGAGGCCCCCGCTTCACTGGTAATAATATATGCGATTGGCAACCTATGCTTTTCAATCATCTTAGCTGTGAATTCTTCGGTTTCGTAAGAGGCAGTGCCATTTCCTATGGAAACCAGCGTCACACCAAATGTTTTTACCAGATTAAGGAAATGTTGTTCCGCGATTTCCTGTTGGTGTTGGCTGCCTGTGATAAACAAAGCGTCCGTGGCCAACACTTTTCCCTGTGGATCGATTACCGCTGCTTTACAGCCGGTTCGATAGCCGGGATCCAGTCCGAGCACAGTATGCCCTCCGATAGGACGCTGTAATAATAATTGGCGCAGATTCACGGCAAAGACATGGATGGCCTGGGCTTCCGCTTTTTCTGTCAGTTCGCCGCGCAATTCTCTTTCAATAGAAGGGAAAATCAAGCGTTTAAACGCATCCGTGCAAGCCGCATCATAGAGCAGGGAGAGGGGAGAAGAACCGATCCGCAGCAAATTCCGCATACCGGCAAGCAGTTCTTCTTCCGGATAGGAGAGATGCAGCTTCAGATATTTCAATTTTTCGCCTCTGTTTAACGCCAATATACGATGGGGCGGAAGTTGTTTGAGCGGCTCGCTGTAGTCTTTGTACATTAAAAAATCTTTGCCGGTGGTTTCGTCCGTGGCTAATTCCGAAGCAAGGGTTCCTTTCTGCCATAAGATACGCCGTACGAACGCGCGGACATCGGCCCGGTCGGAAATGTTTTCCGCGACAATATCTTTTGCGCCGTCCCAGGCTTCTTCTTCGGTTTGAATCGACTCTCCCGTAGCAATAAAAGGGCGCGCCAATTCTGAAAGACTTTTGCTTCCTATAATCTGTAAGACGATATAATTAGCCAGCGGTTCCAGACCTTTTTCTCTGGCAATTTGTGCCCGGGTGCGCTTTTTAGGACGATAGGGCAGATAAAGGTCTTCCAGGACCTGCATTTTTTCTGCGGCAAGAATTTGCTGTTTTAATTCGGGAGTAAGTTTTCCCTGCTCTTCAATGGCGGCCAGAATTTCTGTTTTGCGGGTCTCCAGAGCTCTCAGATATTGGGCTCGGGCTTCGATGGAACGAATCTGCTCTTCATCCAGGGAACCGGTCACTTCTTTGCGGTAGCGGGCAATAAACGGAACCGTATTTCCTTCATCCAATAACTTTAAAGTTGATTCCGCCTGTTCCGCTTTAATTTTTAATTCCTGTGCTAACATAAAAATAATTTTTTCCATAAAGTATGCTCCATTGTTGATATAAATGCTGGTGTAAAACAATTTATTTTACGATTTTCATTATACCACTTGCCAAAGTGAAAAAGATACGCTAAAATAAGCATAGTAATAAATAATAATTATCTATTCTATGGAATGTGTAAAATACGTAGTGAGGTACAATATGCTGAACACAAAAGAAGTGGCGCAGTCTTTGCGCAAGAACGGTTACAAGGTGACTCCCCAGCGTCTGGCCGTATACGAGTGGCTTTCGCATACCCAAGAGCATCCGACGGCGGAAATGCTCTACAGCCGTTTGCAGCCAAAATATCCCAGTATGAGCCTGTCCACTGTTTATAAGGCCATGGATATTTTTGAAAAATTACAGTTGGTCAAGGTCCTTAATACGGGAGAAGACAGCTATCGCTTTGATGCGGATACCAGTGAACATGCCCATGTCCAATGTCTGGAATGTGGCCGGGTAGATGATGTGCGGATTGACCCTGCCGAGATTCGGGAACAGGCCGGCAGAGACTCCGGGTATGAAGTACAAAAACAGGAAGTGTACTTTTACGGAGTTTGTCCTCGCTGCCGTTCTAAAAAAGAAGCTGGCGCGGCAGGAGATAAAAACTGAAGGCCAGGTGTCTGATCGAAGAATCATTTAAATGAAAACGGATTAAAAATAAGGTGCTTTCTCACAGGTGGTTTTGAGTGACTTCCTGTCAGAGAAAGTACCTTTTTGTGAATTAATTGAATTTGCTATAAAAAAGACATAAACTTTGTTATAATAAAAGATATAAATACAGTTGGACGCGTAAAAAGAGAAGGGTCGGAAGCAGATGGCCCTTGAAACCGCATGGAGGATGCCATGATTTGTGAACATATTGAACATACCCTTTTGAAGCCGGAAGCTTCGGCAGAAGATATCATAAAATTATGTCAGGAAGCTAAAGAACATCATTTTTTGGGCGTTTGCGTCAACCCCTGCTACGTCTCTCTTGCAAAACATCTTGTAGCAGGTTCGCAGGTTAAGGTTGTTACCGTGATCGGCTTTCCCTTGGGATGCGAGGAAACGGAAACAAAAGCGCTCAGTGCGGCAAGAGCGATTGGCGCCGGCGCTGATGAACTGGATATGGTCATTCATGTAGGCGCGTTGAAAGATAAAGACGATGCATATGTGACAGAGGATATCCGGCAGGTAGTTTTGGCAGCGGGGAAGACGCCGGTGAAAGTGATTATTGAGACGTGCTTATTATCCGAGGAGGAAAAAGTCCGGGCCTGTCAGTTGATCGCCAAAGGCGGTGCTGCCTTTGTCAAGACCAGTACTGGTTTTAATAAAGGCGGGGCAACTGTCGAAGATGTTGCGCTTTTGGCCGCCGAAGCAAAGAAATTGGGGTTGCGTGTAAAAGCGGCCGGCGGGATACGGGACTACGAGACAGCGCAGGCGATGCTGGCTGCCGGTGCGGAACGACTGGGCTGCAGCGCCGGGGTACAACTGGCGGCAGAAGAGGCAAAACACTGATGACACCGTTTCAAATTGCAGTATTGGGCAGCGGCAGTAAAGGCAATGCCACGATCATGCGCTGTGCTTCGGGAACTGTCCTGATCGATGCGGGGATTTCCTGTCGCCGTATCATGCAGGGCATGAAGAGCCTGGGTATCAGCCCGGAAAGCTTATCTGCCGTTTTTCTTACACATGAACATATCGATCATGTGCGCGGGTTGGAAACCTTCGTTAAAAATACGGAAACTCCGATTTATGCCAGCGCAGGCACCTGGCAGGGAATCCGGCACGTATTGCCCGGATTGGATCTGCGGCAATGCAATTCGCATATCCTTAAACCGGATGCCGGTGTATTGTTAGGGGGTCTGAGCGTTAAAAGTTTCAGCGTATCCCATGATGCGCTGGAGCCTTCCGGTTATACGTTTACGCATAAAGACCATTTGTTTGCTTATGTAACGGATACGGGCTATATCAGCGATACGGTCAAACAGGCGTTGGAAGGCGCGGAAAGCCTTGTATTGGAAGCGAATCACGATGTGATGATGTTAAAAAATGGCAGATACGCGCCGGCTTTGAAGAAACGCATATTGGGCGTAAAAGGACATTTAAGCAACGATTCGGCGGCTTACTTCCTTTCCACCTTAAAGCGTTTGCCGAAAGAAGTCTTTTTGGCGCACCTGAGCCACGAAAATAACACACAGGATATGGCGTTGACCACAGTACAGGGCATTGTGACCCGTCATCATCCGGGCGAAACTATCCGCTATTATGTGACCAGTCAGGACCGATTGGTAAAAAATGAAGCATGGGAGGATTATCATGAACAAAATATTTTTGAGTAAGGTTGGTATGCTGGTAATGAGCCTTATGCTCATGTTGAGTGTGGCTTTGACCGGCTGTGCAGCGGGGACCGGCAACAAAGATAAGCAGTCTGATGCGAAGGCGGCGGTGAAAACCGAACAGATGACACAGTCTGAACAGGCAAAAAAGGCGGACGAAAATGATAAACACATGTCCAGTGCTCGTAATACGCCAATCGTTCGGGCCGCCAAAATCGTAGGCCCCACGGTAGTTGGCATTACGAATAAGGCGTACGTAAGGGACTTCTTTAATCGGGTACGCTTTACCGAGAGAGGAACCGGCTCCGGTGTAATTTATGATAAATCCGGTCTGATTGTCACCAACAACCATGTGGTGGAAGGCGCTTCGGAAATTATTGTGAGCCTGGCCGACGGTCGCACGGCTAAAGGCAAAGTGCTGGGCGCGGATGCGGCCACCGATCTGGCCGTGGTAAAAATTGATCTGAAAGATCTGCCGGTAGCGACTTTCGGTGATTCTTCCACGGTGCAGGTAGGTGAACCTGCCATCGCGATCGGCAATCCGTTGGGGATGGAATTCAGAGGCAGTGTGACCACAGGTATTATTTCCGCTCTCAATCGTTCCGTGGAGATCGGGGAACGAAAATTTACTTTGATCCAGACAGATGCGGCTATCAATCCCGGCAACTCCGGCGGCGCCTTAGTTAATGCAGATGGTGAGATCATTGGCATTAACAGCGCAAAAATCGCCGTATCCAGTGTAGAAGGTATCGGTTTTGCCATACCGATCAACTCTGTCAAACCGATCATCCAGGAACTGGCAGAAAAAGGCAGAGTCGCACATCCGTATGTAGGCGCTTCTTTAATTGATAAAGATATTGCACGGCACTATGGGTTTGATATTGATTTGCAGGGCGGTTTGTTTATCATTAAATTGACCCAGAACGGACCGTTGGCTTTGGCCGGCGCTCGCCCCGGCGATGTTGTGTCTAAGTTTGACGGGGTGAAAGTAGAAACGGTAAGCGCTTTGCGGGATGAAATTGCCAGGCATAAAGTTGGCGATACGGTGACGATTACGATTATTCGCGGTGGTGCAGAACGCAATCTTTCCGTTACCCTTCAGGAATATCCTCGTATGAATGAGTAGCAGAAAAGGTTCGTCACTTTGTCCTCGGTAATAAGGGGAGTATTTCTGCATGAATAAATCGCGGTAGGGATATCCGCTTTGTGTCGGGGAAACAAAGGAGTTGTTCCCGGGCGACTAAAGAGTGAGGAATCAAGGAGTTAGCCCGCCACAAAAACTGATTAAAAAATAAGACAGGACCGGCTGAGTTTACGGGTTAGTAATCATCAGCCGGTTTCTTTAATCAGTTGGGACAACTAATCAGTTGAGACAACTAATCAGTTGAGACAGCTAAGAAAAGTGCCCCTTATTTTCGATTTGAGAGGCTCCGGTGCGATATGGATCTGACCGTCTTCGCATGAGTTGCCGAGCCTTTTTTCTGCAAGTTGATAGAGCATAGTATAAATCGGACAGGAGAAATTTATGAAAATAACGATTGCCTGCGTAGGAAAATTAAAGGAAAAATATCTGACCACAGGGATGGAAGAATACTTAAAGCGATTACAACCGTTTTGCAAGCTGGAAATTCTGGAAATCAATGAAGAGAGGATGCCACAGGATCCTTCTGCTGCACAAAAAGAACAAATATTGGCAAAAGAAACCGAGCGACTGTTGAAAGTAATTCCGGAAAATTCCTATGTCATACTGTTGGACCTGCAAGGTGAGCAGATAACCAGTCCGCAGTTAGCCGAAAAAATTGACAATCTGGCTTTGCAGGGCGTCAGTCATCTGACGTTTGTGATCGGAGGGGCCTTTGGCTATACTGATGCATTACGGCAACGAGCTGATTATCGCTGGTCTTTTTCGACCCTGACTTTTACGCACCAGATGATTCGCCTGTTGTTGACCGAGCAGATTTACAGGGCTTTTAAGATCAGCAGGGGAGAAAAATATCACTGGTAGGCTCCTCACTTTTGGTAGCTTCCTTGCTGCTCGTCCAAGCAGGGAAAAATCTTTGATCAAAAATATTAATTAAACGATTAATTAATATTAAGTAAACCGGAAACAACAGAACTCAAAAACGGCTGCCAATCTTTTAAGAGACGAACAGCCGCTTTGCTTAAACTATGTTTTCTATTTTGGGTCTGTTTTTGTTACTGAAACCTGCCGGATTTTATCTCAGGCGTTCTCCTGACGAAACTCCAGCATGGCGGTTTCGGAAGTTCGCCAACGTAAAATTAGGGCAATTACCAGATTAAGGATGAAACAGGCGGAAAAACAGTACAGGGTCAGCGAATAGCTGCGGGTGTTTTCATAAATCAGGGATAACAGCAACGGACCCGCGATCCCTGCCATACCCCAGGCGGTAAGGATCTTGCCATGGATGGCGCTGAGTTGTTTGGTCCCAAATAAGTCGGAGAGGTAGGCAGGCATACAGGAGAAACCGCCGCCGTAGCAGGAAATGATCAATAAAACTAAAAGTCGGAATGCTACACTGTCTGTGGTGGTGGCTAATGCATAAAAGGACCCGATTTCCAGGAGGAAGAAGAGGACATAGACATTGCGTCTGCCCAGGTAGTCAGAAATGGTAGACCAGACAATGCGTCCGGCGCCATTAACCAGTCCGATAATACCGACCATGGAGGCAGCTTCCCCCGGCGACATGCCGGTGACTTCCTGCGCCATGGGTGAGGCTACTGCCAGCAGTGCAATACCGCAGGCGATGTTAATGAAAAAGATCCACCAAAGAGCATAGAAATGCCAGGTTTGCAAAGCTTCTTTCGCAGTAAACTGATGAATGCCGGGAAATAATTTCTTTTCGTCCTTTTCTGCGAGAGAAGCTGTGAATTTAATTTCAGAGGACTTTTTTACAGTCAAAGTGCTTTGCTGCGGTACACTTTGCAAAGTTGCCGGATCTGTGTTAGGCCCGGCGGGAACAAGCGGAGAAGCGGCTGTTGGCGGAGGCGCCAGATAAAGCGACGAGGCCGCCATGATAAGCATATAGGCACAGCCTAAAATAAGAAAATTGGGAATCAGACCGAAATTTACGACCAAACGCTGCATTAAAGGTCCGGCGATGAGACTGGCGAAACCAAAACCCATGATGGCAAGTCCCGTAGCAAAACCGCGATTTTCAGGAAACCATTTTACTAAAGTAGATACCGGCGTGATATAACCGATGCCTAAACCAATACCGCCAATTACACCATAAAACAGATACAACAGAGGCAGGCTATGAAAATACAGGGCTAATGCGCTGCCAAACATACCGGCGCCAAAGAAGCACATAGAAGTCAAACCGCTTTTGCGGGGGCCGTATTTTTCTACATAGTCGCCTAAAAACCCGGCCGAAAGGCCTAAAAATAAAATTGCGATGGAAAAGATCCAGGTGACTTCTTTGAGGGAGAAGCCCATGGAATTCATGATCGGACGAGTTAATACGCTCCAGGCGTAAACGCTGCCGATACAGATATGAAGGCCGACTGCTGACAATGCGATGAGCCACTTGTTTTTCATAATGCACGCTCCTTTTGCATCCGGGAAATAAAAAACGCCCGGGCGCTTAATTTGCCCAGACGGTCGGCTTTTTCACAGCATTGCGGTTCATGTGGTTGTTTCCACTAATCCGTCAGTTCCGCAAGCTTTTTATTTTGTGACTTCAGTATAGCAAATAATGAACAATATCGATAGAACCAGAATCATAAATTAAGATGGTACCAGACAGACTCAATCTTAAAAAAATGGGGAAAAAATATTTTATCCCTTTACAAATTTAGCAAGATAAAGTATAATAAACCCGATGAAAAAATTGGAAGGGGTATTATGCTATGAAAAAACTTTGTTTTACGATCTTGTCGGTATTATTGCTTCTTGTCGTGGCAGGCTGCGGCGACAACGGTCCGAAAAAGATGGTTATCGGTTTGGATGATAACTTTGCGCCGATGGGTTTTCGCAATGAAAAAAATGAAATTGTCGGCTTTGATATTGACCTGGCAAGAGAAGCCTGTAAACGTGCTGGCATGGAAGTTTCTTTCAAGCCTATCGATTGGAGCGCCAAGGAAGCAGAATTGAACGGTAAACGGATCGATGCAATCTGGAACTGCTTCACAATCAATGAGGAACGGCAAAAAGTAATCCAGTTCTCCAAGCCTTACATCAATAATAGCCAGATCGTGGTGGTTCCGGCAAATTCAGCGATTCAGACGCTGGCCGATCTGAAAGGCAAAGTGGTAGGCGTACAGGATGACTCTACCGGAAGTTATTTATTAGACGGCAAGTTCTCCGACTTACGCAAAGGGCTGAAAGATTATAAAAAGTACCCTGACTTTGCGGCGGCTTTCCTGGATATCGATTCAGGCCGTTTGGACGGTTTGGTTGTAGACGAGATCTTAGCGCGTTATTATATGAAAAAGGCAACCGGCAAATACAGAGCCTTAAAAGAAGATTTAGGTAAAGAAGTGGTCGGTGTCGGCTTCCGCAAAGACGACAAAGAGTTTACCGCCCGGATCGACAAAGCATTAGATGAGATGAAAAAAGACGGCACCTGTAAAAAGTTTTCCGAAAAATGGTTCGACGCGGATATCACCCGCTACGAGGGCAAATAAATTCAAGGCATAAAAGGCTGTCTATTATTTGCCTTGTGCCGGCATAACAAAAATATAAATGCGGGGCCGATGGTTTTGACCACCGGCCTTTCCGCATTATTGAACGGAGTATTTTATGGATTACATTATTTCAATAATTCCTCAAATGTTAATAGGTACAATGGATACTCTTCGATTATTTTTTATTACCATTGTACTTTCTATCCCTTTGGGAATCTTGTTGGCTTTCGGTCGGGTATCTTCTTTCCGCGGCCTGCGTAAAGCCATAGCAGCTTATGTGTATGTGTTGCGCGGGACTCCGCTGATGTTGCAGCTTTTGTTTGTCTATTTCGGGCTGCCTTTTCTGCCGGTGATTGGGGTGCGGTTAGATGATTTTCCTGCCGCTATCCTGGCTTTTGTTTTGAATTATGGGGCTTATTTTTGCGAAATCTTCCGGGCCGGAATCCAGGCAATCCCCAGAGGGCAATATGAAGCGGCTAAAACATTGGGTATGAATTATGTACAGACCATGCGGCGCATTATCTTGCCCCAGGTATTTAAAATTATCCTGCCCCCCATCAGCAACGAAACGATTACCTTAGTGAAAGATACTTCTTTGATTTATGTGCTGGCTATGAATGATCTGCTGCGTACTACGCGCAATCTGGTACAGCGGGATTTTAACATCATGCCTTTCGTGGTCGCTGCGGTATTTTATCTGATTATGACGTTAGTGCTGACCTATGGATTCAATAAAATGGAAAAACATTTTGCAAAATGGGAATGACGCTTTGCTGAAGCTGTGGGATAAAAGTCTGGCGGCGCAGACAGTAAGGGTAACGGAGAAGATTATGCGAAAAATAGAAATAAAAAATATTTGTAAAAGTTTTGATGAATTGGACGTGCTGCAGGGGATCGATATGACGGTGGACGAAGGGGAAGTAGTCACTATCATCGGACCTTCGGGCGGAGGGAAAAGTACCTTGCTGCGCTGTCTTAATAAGCTGGAAACGATTAATAAAGGTACAATCCTGATCGACGGGGAAACCCTTGCGGATACGGATGAAACCGGCAATGTTACCTATGCGGACGATGCGTCACGCATTACCTGTAAAATGGGTATGGTGTTTCAACAGTTTAATCTGTTTCCGCATATGACGGTGCTGGAGAATCTGATGGAAGCACCGGTCCAGGTACAGAAAAGAGATCCTGCGACAGTCAGAAAAGAAGCAGAATCCTTATTGGAAAAGGTTGGCTTGCTGGATAAAAAAGATCAATATCCCCGCCGTCTGTCCGGCGGACAGCAGCAACGGGTGGCGATTGCCCGCGCTTTGTGTATGAAGCCGGATATTATGCTTTTTGACGAGCCTACATCTTCTCTGGATCCGGAATTGACGGGAGAGGTGTTAAAGGCCATGCAGCGGTTGGCTGAAGAACATATGACCATGGTGGTGGTCACTCACGAAATGGGATTTGCCCGTGAAGTGTCGACGAAGGTGCTGTTTATGGCTGACGGACGTATCCAGGAACAGGGGACGCCTTCTGAGATATTCGAACAGCCGAAAAATGAACGCCTGCAAAGTTTTCTGAAAAGCATCCTGAAATAAAGTTTGAAACGTGAGTTTTATAACAAATGAGTTTTATAAAAGGGAAATCGGTTTGTGGCGGGGTGAAACAGGTTATGGAACTGTCAGAAAAAAGAGCGCTGCTAACACAGAGCCTCAGGGAGATGGGCAAGGTCACTGTGGCCTTTAGCAGCGGCGTGGATTCCGCATTGTTGCTTTTTTGGGCGGCGCGCACGCTGCCCGGGAACGTGTTGGCGGTTACGGCCACGTCTCTCAGTTATGCAGCCCATGAAAAAACAGATGCGGAAAAACTGATTGCTCAACTGAAAATCCCTTGCCATTATATTCAGGTGGATCAGATGGCGATCCCGGAATTTGTGGAAAATGGACCGGAACGCTGCTATTATTGTAAAAAAACTATTTTTTCAAAGATCCGGGAAATTGCAAACCGGACGGGATATCCACAGGTAGTCGACGGGAGTAATCTGGATGATGCCGCGGATTATCGGCCCGGGCGGAGGGCTTTGTCCGAGCTTGGCGTCAGAAGCCCTCTGGCAGAAGCCGGTCTTACCAAAGAAGAGATACGGGCGCTAAGCCGGGAAGCCGGCCTTTTTACCGCCGCTAAGCCTTCGTATGCCTGTTTGGCCTCCCGTGTTCCTTACGGGGAGGAAATCACTCCGGAAAAATTGTTCCGGATTGAGCAAAGTGAAGCATTTCTACTGGCAGAGGGGTTTAAACAGGTTCGTGTGCGCTGCTACGGAACGCTGGCCCGCATTGAAGTAGCACCGGAAGAAATAGAGCGGCTGACCGGACCGACATTGCGACAATCGTTGACTGCACGGTTTAAGGAGCTTGGCTTTCATTATGTAACGGTGGATTTGGAAGGGTTTCGCAGCGGCAGCCTGAATCTTGACCTGAAATAAAAAATACACCCTTATCAGCTTCTGCAGTTGATAAGGGTGTTAATTCGCTGGCAGCGCCAAGGGGAATTGAACCCCTGATTTCGCCTTGAGAGGGCGACGTCTTAACCGCTTGACCATGGCGCCGTTATGAATCTATTATAGCGCAAAGTCGGTGAAAAAGGAATCACCAGATCGTAAATGCGCTTTCGTAGTTTCCGCTGTTTTTAATTGCCTGTCATAGCTAAAGAATCACAGCATAAAATAAAAATGGCTCCGGGACTAGGGCTCGAACCCAGACAAGAAGATCCAGAATCTCCTGTGCTACCATTACACCATCCCGGAGTGACTACTCGTATATAATACAGCGAACAGGGCTGATTGTCAACACTTTTTTGCAGAGTTTATTCCCGGTCGGGGCAAATTGCTGTGACGATTTCCATAAATACGTAAATAAAGCCGGGCATTACGCTGCGGATTATGTTAAAATAAAAAAAAATAGCAGGTAATGAGGAGACATTATGCATCAATACTTATTTTTTATCGGAGATTTTCCCGTCCGCATGTATGGGATAATGCTGTGCTGCGCGATATTTTTAGCTACCGGCACGGCGTATTTTTTAGCACGTCAGGATGGACGCTGGCATGAGCATATCCTGGATATCGGTATTTATGGCGGTTTTGCCGGTTTGATCGGGGCCCGCCTATGGGATGTTTTTTTCTTTGACTGGAGTTATTATCAGGATCATTTGCTGGAGATCCCTTTTGTCTGGCAGGGGGGGATGGCCATTCAGGGCGGTATTTTAGGCGGTCTTCTTGCGGGAATTATTTACTGTAAGATAAACCGGATCGATTGGCTGGCTTTGGCAGATATTATTTGTCCGGCCATGATTTTGGGGCAATCCATCGGCCGAATGGCAAATCTCCTTAATGGCGATGCGTTCGGCGCTCCTACCGGCGGAGATTTTGGCATCGTTTATCCGGAAGGCACGTTGGCCCGCGCCACCTATGGCATGCAGCCCTTATGGCCGGCAGAGGTCTGGGAAGGCCAGTTGGACGTTGTGATTTTTGCCTTGCTCCTGTTGTTCCGGGCGTTTCCTCATGCTAAAGGACAGGCGCTTTATTTGTATGGATTCTTATATTCCCTGGCGCGATTTTGCCTGGAATTTTTACGGGGCGATTATACCGCCCCTGGTTTTTGGGGCCTATCCAGCGCGCAGGGGCCCAGCGTGGTGATCATGTTTCTTTGCGCGGTCCTGTTTATTTACAGCGGCTGGAAGGCAAGACATAAAATCCGCTAAAGCAGTCGAGTGCCAGGGGAACATGAACGCACCCTGTGGTACGCTTTTTCAAAAAAACGTACGGGACCTATGAAACTGCTTGCGGTGTCAATTGGATTGGTTACAGTAAATGTACGAATTCTATACTAATGTATACAATGTACTTTAACATAAAAGATTCACAACCTATCTGAATTGGGATATAATGTAAAAAAAAGTTCAGGTTTGGTCGAATGTGTATGAGCGTAAGTAAAATTTTATTTTTCAGGCTCATACGTTTACGCACATCAATGAATGATGAGGAGGATGCGTCGATGAAAGAATTGTTTGAGAGCATTAACAGTATTTTGGCCTTTGTTGGCCCGCTGTCAGACTTTTTTTGGGATTTCCCGACTAACTTTGCCTGGTATAAGGCAATCCCTGTTTTAGGCAATTTTTCTTTGGCTGTGATCGTTTTGTTTGGTTCCGGTATTTATTTCAGTTATCGTCTTGGCTTTATCCAAATAAGCCACTTTTGGAGCGGTATTCGTCTAATGATAAAACACCGTTCTGCGGAAACAGGTATTTCTCCTCTGGCGGCCTTTTTTCTTTCATCTGCCATGCGGGTCGGTCCCGGGAATATTTTAGGTGTCACCGGCGCTATTTCCGTAGGTGGTCCGGGGGCTTTATTCTGGATGTGGGTATCGGCATTTTTCGGCATGGGCATAGCCTATACGGAAGCTACGCTGGCGCAGATCTTTAAAGAAAAGAAAAACGATGAGTTTGTCGGCGGACTGCCTTTTTATGGCCGGCGTCTTTTAGGGGATAAGGCCTGGATCGGCGTCGTTTTATCCTTGGTGTATATCTTTTATGCCTTGATGTGCTTGCCGGCGCAAGGATTTAATGTGGTGTCTTCGATCGGCGCTATGGCAGAGATCGCCACCGGCAGTAAAATTGCTACCACATCGATGCTTTATTGGGTGGTGATGGTTCTCACTATCGGCATTACAGCAGCAATTACTTTTGGCGGCATTAAGGAAGTTACTAAAGTGACCGACAAAATGGTACCGGTCATGGCTGTGGTTTATGTGGTCACGGTCCTCGTTCTGATCATTGCCAATGCAGGCAGTATTCCTTACTTTTTTGGCGCTGGGCGTCTTTTTAGATACGCATATCATTTGTACAATGACAGGTTTCGTCGTAGTTATGGCTCATGCCTGGACGACCAACTTTGCCGTTTGGGATAAAGCCGGGAAATTGCCGAAATTCTTACTGAGTGTGCAGGAGATGACCCCGGGTACCGGTATGAATGCTGTTGTCACCTTCTTGCTTACCCTGTGTTTTTGCCTTTTTGCTTATACCTGTCTTTTGGGTATGATCGCATATCCGGAAATCGCCGGCAACCGGATCAGTAAAAATGCGGGATTTATTAATGGGATCCGTATTCTGTGCCTTATAGTTGCTGCTTTTGGCATTCTGGTCAACATTGCAGGCTATGATTTAGGAAACTTATGGGCGTTTTCTGATCTGGCGAATATTATTATCGTATATGTCAACGTACCGTTGCTGTATCTTGGGGCCCGTTATGTATTTAAAGCTACCGAACAATATAAGATAGATGAAGAAGCTACATTTAATTCTGACGTGATTGGTATTTCCTGTGAATACTGGGATAAAAAAAATCATTAATTCGTTGTATCTGTTGTATATAAAAAGGTCATACAGAGGTGGGAAAATCTCGCTCTGTATGACCTTTTCTAATTTTAAGATATTGTTTTCCCCGGCTTTATACGGGGGAATCTAAGAAACTTATACCGAAAGTTGACCGGTCTTATTTCTTTTTCTGCTCTACGCCCCAGGCCTGCACCCCGTCCAGAGAAGGAAGGATGGACGGATTAAAGACAGGGTCCGCACCGGCGTCTTTTTGGGCCTGATAATCATCCAACGCTATCTTGGAGAACTTGAAAAGTCGTGCGATGGCATACAAGTTGGTCGTTGCCAGGAAGGCCATGAACAAGTCTGCCAAATCCCATACCAACGGTAAGGAGGCCACGCTGCCAAACAAAATCATGGCGATGACGAGAATCCGGAAAACATATAGCGCTGTTTTGGAACCGCTCAAAAAAGCCAGGTTGATTTCACCGTAATAGTAATTGCCGACCAATGAACTGAACGCAAACATTAAAATCATGAAAGCGATAAAAGATATTGCCCAGCCGCCGACTTCCGCAGATAAAGCTTTTTGTACCAAAGCGATACCGGTCACTTTTCCTCCGATTTCATATACACCGGAGAGAAGCACTAAAAAGGCGGATGCGGAGCAGATGAGAAGCGTGTCGACGTATACGCCGAAGGCCTGGGTCAGTCCCTGTTTTACAGGGTGGCTTACGGCTGCAGTAGCTGCCGCGTTAGGTACGGAACCTTCACCGGCTTCGTTGGAGAATAAACCGCGTTTGATACCATTCATAATGCTTGCCCCGACACCACCGGCTACAGCAGCCTGGGGCACGAACGCGTTGCTGATAATCAAGCCTATAACAGAAGGGAGTTTTTCAATATTCATGACCATGACTACCACCGTGATGACCAGGTAGATACCCGCCATGATGGGAACCATTTTTTCCGCTACTTTGGCCACTGTCTGAGCACCGCCGCAGATTACTAATCCGGCTAAGATGGCAATGACAACGCCAACGACGGCACGATCCCAACCGAAAGCGCTTTCCAGCGAAAGGGTGATCGTATTGGCCTGCAAAGAGTTATAAACAAGCGCAAAAGTAGTTAATAATAGCAAAGAAAAAAGTTTGGCCAAATTCGGCATATGCAGTGCATTTTGGATGTAGTAGGCCGGACCGCCGTGGAAAGCGCCACCTTCTTTAGGTATTTTATAGATCTGTGCCAGCGTGCTTTCAACAAAACCGGTGGCAGCGCCGACAATGGCGACGATCCACATCCAAAAAACAGCCCCCGGACCGCCCAGAACGATGGCAATCGCTACGCCGGCAATATTGCCGACACCTACGCGGCTGGCGGTACTGACACAAAACGCCTGAAACGAAGAAATTTCTTTGTCTTTTGGTTTACTGCCTGCGCCTTCGGTCAGAACGCGAAACATTTCACCTGCATAACGAATTTGAATAAAGCCGGTACGAAACGTAAAATAAAGGCCAAGGCCAATCAGTAAAACGATTAAAACATAGGACCAAAGGACAGAGTTGATTTGATTAATTACGGCACCAAAAGCATCCATGGGCAACACTTCCTTTTTCTAAAATTAAAATATGCTGAAAAAATTATATCATGAATTCGGGGTTAATCAAAGGTAATATGTAAGAAAACACTAAAAATGAAACAAAAAACCGTTGCCCGAAGGACAACGGTTTAAAGATGTAAGGAAATTTTAAGCGTCAGCTGTAAAGAACAATATGGAGTTTAATAATATGTAAGGTATTTATTTTTCAATTAGTCGCAACTAGTCGCAACAGTAAATTAGCCGCGATAGTAATAGAAGAAGGTCATGCCTACATTTACCAGCATAGCGCCGCACATGGGGATAAAGGTCCGTTTCACTAAATCAAAAGGCGATACGTTGCCCATGCCGGAAGCCACTACGATAACTGCCGTGATGGGCGAGCAGGTACGGGCGATGGAGGCGGCAAAGTGCATCGGTAATAAGAAAAGGACCGGTGCGATCCCGCTGGCCTGCGCAACGGCAGGAGTCAGAGCCGCGAACGCAAAGAAAGGCGCATTACCTGAACCCATCACAACAGAGGATACGGCGATGATGGATACCATGACCACCATCATCAACATGGGCGAGAAGCCGGCGTTTTGACTGCTTTTGATTAACGTGTCAATGACGCCCATGCTCATCAGACCCTGGGCAAAGACCTGACCTGCGACGATCAGCGTGACTACGTTGGCCATTTGCATACCCATACCGTCGAAGAAAGCCTGTACGCCGGCGCATACCTCTTTTAAGTTGCGGGTCCGGATAAACTCAGCAATCATGCCGATAGCCAGACCGATCATCATGGCATTGATGATGTTTACTTTAACGGAAGTGATCCATAAGGGGCTGAAAGACAGGATGAGCGCTAACGGTACGATCGGCAAAAGCGCATAAACAGCCGGCGCCTTGTCTGCCGGATCATCCGACGGGACATTGTCCGACACATCCATGGGCGTTACGATATGCCCATCTCTCTTATCCATGTATTTTTGCGAAAAGTAGAACAAAACACCTACCACAAAGAAAGCGACAATGACGATGGGAACCTGGTAATCCGTCCAGTAAATAACCGGATTCAAACCGGCGGTTTCGGCTGAAAGGATGGTGCCGGTATCACTGGGACTCCAGTCAAAGCAAAGAGTAGACGCCACAGCAGCGGTAGCGGCTATACGGCTCACGCCCAAACCGACCAGGATGGGGAATACGGTTACCATCAGCAGCATGGCCAGGCCGGATGCGGAGTTAATGCACAGGCCGATACACAGGCCTAAAATCCAGGAAAACGCTAATACCAGATAAGGCGATTTTAGTTTTAACAAAGGTTTGATCGTCATGCGGACCAAAGCCCGGGAAGCGCCTATTTTATCCATATATCTGGCAAAGGCGCCCACACACATAATATTCAAACCTAATTTTGCTGCGCGGGAAGAAAGGGTTTGGCTCATAAACTGAAAGGTGTCAAATAAGATGGCGCCGGTACTGGCCTTGGGCGCTAAAATTTTGCCATAACCCAGAACTACGGCTACATACATCAGAATAAAGCCGCCAATTACGAGAACCGGCTGCGGTTTATATTTTTTGTAAATCAGATACGCGACCCACACGGTCACAAGGAAAGAGATCGTTAAAGCCATAAGGTGGTTTCTCCTTTAGTTTAAATTTTCAATGCTTACAGGTAGGGAAAAGCAATTTTTGTCAGATTATCTTTTCGCCGCTTCACAGACGATAGCCAATGTCCATTCGCAGGTCATGTATAAATCTTCTTCTAATAAGATTTCGTCTACGGTGTGCACGTTCGTCATACCTGTTCCCAAAACAGTACAGGGAACGCCATAGCCGTTAAAATGGCTGCTGTCGCTGCCGCCGCCGGTAGCGGTGATATCAACCGGCAGTTGTAACGCTTTTGCGGTTTTAGCGGCAAGCTCGATGACGGCGCTGTCTTTTGCCAGGCAATAGGGCTTGTAGGAAGATCTTACTTCTACATCTACCGGCACTTCGGCCTTTTCGCCGCCCTGTTTAAAGATGGTGACAATTTTGTCTGTTAAATTCTCTAATTTTTCCGGATTGCGGCTGCGGCAGTCCATCGCTACTTCTACCAGATCCGGGACGATATTGGTTGCGCTGCCGCCATGGATGATGCCGATATTACAGGTAGTTTCTTCGTCAACACGACCGGTTGGTATGTCGATCAGTATTTCTGCCGCTTTTTTTATCGCATTGATGCCTTTTTCCGGAGCAATTCCGCCGTGAGCTGTTTTACCGTGGATCTTTGCAAAAATCTTATTCTGACCGGGGGCGGCATAAATAATTTTTCCGGGACGGCCGCTGGAATCCAGGGCAAAGCCCATATCCGCATGGAGTAATGCGGTATCTAAATTTTTAATACCGGCGCAGCCTTGTTCTTCGCTTACGGAAAAAATAACCTGGATATCCCCATGGGGCAGATTTTGTTCTTTTAAGCACCGCAGGGTTTCTAAAATCGCCACGATGCCGCCTTTATCATCACCGCCTAAAATAGTAGTTCCGTCAGACCGGATTACCCCGTTTTCAAGACACGGTTTTATGCCAGCGCAGGGATTTACACAATCCATGTGAGCGGACAGCAAAATTGCGGGGGCCCCGGCTACGGTGCCTTTTAAATCGGCGACCAGGTTTCCGGCGCTGCCGCCCAACAGTTTTGCGGATTCCACGTCTTCCGTTACTGTGCAGCCTAATTCTTCCAACCGCTTTTTCAGTATGTCGGCGACGACCCTTTCCTGCAATGAAGGACAGGGAATTTGAATTAATTCATAAAATTCATTCAGTACTCTTTGTTTGTTGATTTTCAATGACTGATTCCTCCTCCGGTTAAATAAATTCGCTCCTTAAGCCAGACAGCTTTGTCAATAACGCTTTTATTGTAGCATGCAACGTGAGGTCAGGACAAATAAAATTATTTGTGTATGACAAAAATATAGTTTGCTTAAAATGTAAGCAAGAAAAATGTAAGAAAAAAAGTAAGTATAAAACAAAAAATAAACAAGATGTGTCTGTCTAACGCACATCTTGTTCGAATGTTCCGGATACACGGATTAAAAACCGGTATTTCGTTTAAAAGCTGTGCCCCAAACAGCATTTTTCAGGGCAGCTCCCTTAAAATCAGCGTTTTCTAACATCGCACCATCAAAATTTGCTTCCGTAAAATCACCGTTGATAAGCCGTGCGCTGCCTAAACGAGCGCCGTAAAAATCAGTTTTCAGGGCCTTGAGTCCTTCCCCTTTTATTTCATAAAGGTTGGCCCGGGAAAAAAGGCTGCCGGAAACGTCCGCTTCAAACAACCAGCTGTAAGAAAAATTGGCAAAAGAAAAGTCAGAGTTCTGTAAGCTGGCTTTATCGAATGTTGTTTCCTGAAAATTACATCCGTAAGCAGAAAGACGATCCAGCTTTGCACCGCGGAAATCCCCGCGAAAAAAAATTCCCCCGGTCAGGTCTGCGCCGGTCAGATCGGAACCGCCGAAAAATGTATAGGGAGCAGTCACATTTTGCAGGTTTGCTCCCGCCATTTTGGCTTCGGTAAAGACCGCACGCTTTAAGTTGGCATTTTGCAGGTTTGCACCTGTCAAGTTTGTTTTTTCCAATCGCGCGCCCAGTAAATTAGCATTCTTTAAGTCCGCGCCGGACAGGTCGAGTTCTGTCATATCAAAACCGCTTAAATCCGCGTGGCTCAGATCTGCTGCAGGGCAGCCGCGCCCGTTGCGCACTGCGGCCAGATCATTCTCGTTGTAGGCTTGCGTCGAAGTCGGCGTGAGCCAAAGCAGCGAACAGACCAGCAATAATAGACTAAGTTTCTTCATAGCTTCCTCGTTTCGTATTCTTGTTGTTGTCGTTCTTCTTACTTATCCTTGTTCTTATGTCTGAATGCATTTCAGAAAGTCTGCCGGGTCATCCGGCAATTGCGGTAAAATTTTCCAGGGTCTGACGGCGGCAAAATCCTCTTCTTTAAACTCACTGCCCGCTAAGACGACAATGCAGCGTGCGCCTATCGCAGAAGCACATTTTACGTCGTTTGGCGTATCGCCGATAAAAATAAGCTGATCGGAAGATTGCACTAAACCGTCTACCTGCAGGCGATAATACAAAATCCGGGCCACTTCGTCCCGTTCTTCCGCCAGGTCCCCGTAGGAGCTGTGCCGAAAATCAAAATGCGAAACAATACCATAATGGGTAACCTTATCCCGGGCACCGCCGGTGGTATTTCCTGTCATCAGAAGATTTGTAATGTCAGGAGCATTTTCTTTGATATATTCCAGCGTTTTCGCAACGTTCGGCATAAGATATCCCTTATGTGTCTTCAACGTCCGTTTCATTTTCATTTCGTAGGTCAGCATAAGGCCGGCCGCCCAACCGCTTGTACAACGTCCCTTAATTTCCGTTACAATTTCCTTTATGATGGCAGAATCGGTGCAGCCTGCCAGAGAATGTTTGAACTGGTAAGGCTCTTTCAGATGAAAATATTCCTGAGTAGCTTCCTGCAGCGCATCGTAGCCCGCCCTGTTTGTTAAAAGCAGGGTACCGTCGATGTCCCAGGCTAAATATAACATGTCATCTTCCTCCCGGTTATTGATGATCGAATTTTAGTCTATTTTAACCTATTTTTACTATAATATGCAAATTATAGGGCAGGCTTATGAGAATAAAGCGGGGCAAAAAAATGATACGGTGAGTATCAGTTATGGTAATCATCGATATAAGATGGTTATTGATTATGTTAATCCTCAATTATCTTAATCATCAATATAAGGGATTATCGATTAAGCAGGGCGAATTCATTATTTCAGGGGCAGGTTATTTAAGAAATTCGCTATTTGGGTGATTTAGCTATTTTTAAATTAGCCTTACGGCAAAAAATAAGACGTGCTATAATAATTATGTAAGAAATGAAAAAACTACACTCGGCAGCGCATTTCTGTTTTGTAGAAATGGGGGAATCTATATGGAATTTATTAAATTGCATGCCTTGAAAATTTATACAGCGGAAGACGTGATGTGTGGGGATGAACCGTTTTATAAAGCGGTTATGCACGAAGCCCGCCGGCTTCAATTAGGAGGCGGAACTTTATTTCGGGCTGACGAGGGGTATGGAACCGAGATCCGGGGGACGGAAGGAAGAGCAGTGCGGTGTTTTTCAGTGGCTCCTATAATTTGCCGGTCTTGATCGAAATCGTGGACTCCAAGGAAAAACTGGCGGAATTATTTCCCTTTTTGGAGAAACACGGAAATTGCCATTTCCTGGCAGTAATTTCGCCTTTGATGGCACTTTATACACAATATGTGTCTGAGCATGCTGCACGCATGAAGCGCAGCAAACTGCCCCGCATTCAGGAAGATGAACTATAGGAAAAATAATTTCTTGCGGGTTGGTAGAAAGGCGTTGTATAATATAGATGTAAAGAACAGGTCTTACAATAAAAACAAGTCGCAAAGAAAGATTAACCGAGGATAGTTATATTTAAGAGTCAAGAGCGCGTTTCGCAAAGGAGGCACAATTATGGCTGATGAAAAAATTACCGTGATCGACGATAAAGACCGGGAAGAAGAGGCTCTTTCCTTATGCAAATGGGCGGCGGCCCGTGCCGGAGCTATTGTTGTAATTCCCGGTCTGGGCACGCTTTCTACGGTGGCCAATGATATTTATATGATCATGAAGATCGGTGATGTGTACGAAGAAAAGATCACAGAAAAAGCTGCGGTAAGCCTTTTAGGTTCTATGGGAGCCGTTTTTGCCGGGGGCAAACTGGCAACCCTGATTCCCTTTGCCCCGTTGCAGATCCCTCTGGCAGTGGGGATGACCTATGGCCTGGGCCGCGTGGTGATGGAATGGCTTAAAGCGGGCAAGCCGAGTGATATGAGCGCTTTTAAGAAGGTGTACGATGATGCGGTAAAGTACGCTAAAGATAATATTGATATTTTTGAAAATGACCCGGACAAGGAAAAACCGCTGGGCGATGAAAAGAAAAAGTTTGACGTTTGAAACTGTCTTGCCGGCTGGCATAGAAACTTTATTATTGCGGCAGGGGCACACCATTTGAGAACGGAAAAGTGTACTAAAACAAGTTGGGGGATTTCACATTGAATTTCGAAGTGTTTTTGTTTTTATTGTTTATGTCCTTTGTTTCATTTGCCGTAGGCCTCATCGTATGGGTTGCGATTGCCCGCATTTTTGGCCGGGGTACGCCGACGGCCAAGCTGTTGTCGTATGTTTTGATCCCGATCCTGGTTCTGGCGTATAACTTTTTGATCATTGTTTCGGGTCCTTGGCGTTATGCAGTCGGTTCCCTTCCTTTGGTTGTGATCGTCGGCTATCTTCTTTATTATCGTTTCGGCAACCACGGGAGCTATATTGAGCCGCAGGCGCCGCCCCCCTCCGATTTTAAACGGCGGGAAAGCGCCAAGTCCAGAAAAATTCATGCGGCGCGGGAAAAACGGGAAGCGCTTCGAAAAAAATAAAGTAAAGCGGCAGGAGTTTTTCCACAAAGAAAGAAATAATAACATTAGGCATTAGGAAGTATTATCAATAAATATAAAGCTTAAAAAGATGTACGTATTCAGGTAAAGTGGATGGATTTATTGATAGTAGTGCCTGGCAAAGAGACAAGTCGATTATTGTGGATTGAGTGTTCTTGTGGGAGGTGTGTCGTATGTTTAAGAAAATTGTAGTTCCCGTTGATGGTTCGGAAAGCGCATGGAGAGCTTTGGAACAGGCTGTTGCTCTGGGCAAGGCTTTTGCCGGCGAACTGGTCGTGGTTACAGTGATCCAGCCTTATAATAATGCGGCCCTGTTAGCGGTACCTCTGGATCACAATATTATCAGCCAGAGCAATGCGGATTTGGAGCAGGTCGGCAACGAAGTGTTGCACCGGGCCGAAGAAAAGATAACTGAGATCGGATTTGACGGCAAGGTTTCCTATCATATGGAAGTGGGTCATCCGTCTGAACGCATTCTGGCCGTAAGCAAGTCTAAAGATGCCGATGCGATCGTTTTGGGCAGCCGGGGACTTTCCGGTATTGCCGAATTCTTCCTGGGCAGCGTCAGCTCGAAAATTTCTCAGTATGCTGATGTGCCGGTATTGATTGTAAAATAAACGGGTAAAACCTATGCTGAAACATATTCTGGTCCCTGTCGACGGCACAGACTATTCTTGGCGGGCTTTGGACTATGCGGCTGATTTGGCGTCTCTTTCCGGGGGTGAATTGTTTATCGTCACGATCGTTCGGGAAGGCGGCAACCCAATCGGCAGCGCACCTCTTCGCAGTGAGGAAGAGGTGGAGGAGGACAGCAGCGAGGAAACGGCTGTAATGCAAATCGGCAATGAGGTGCTGGATGTAGCCGGCACTATTATGATGGCCCATCCAAATATACACTGTCGTTATCTGATGATCAACGGCGATCACATTTCCTCCCTGGTTTTAGAAGCACAGTTTGACTGGGAATGTGATACGATCGTGATCGGCAGCCGGGGACTGAGCCGTTTTAAAAGCTTTTGGCAAGACAGTGTGAGCAGTAATGTGGTAAGATTGGCACAGGTACCGGTTATCGTTGTAAAATAAGTAAAAAATAAAGACCAGGAACTTTTTTGCAGTTGTTTCTGCAACAATTGTTCTCGGGTCTTTTTATCTTGGACTGATCAGCTATGATCTGTGTACGAATCTGTTTAATCTTATTATTGTGGGTTGTTCTGTATTCGCGCCTCCGGCAGAAAAAGGGCTAAAACATATGTTTCTTCCAAAGCCAGAAACCGGCCAGAAGACTGACGGTCATTGCCATAAATAAAACAATAAAGAACCCGGAAGAAACTTCCGCGAAAGGCACCGGCACATTCATCCCCCAAAGGCCGGAAATCAGTGTAGGGATTGCCAGCACAATAGTAATGGAGGCCAGAAAACGCATGACCAGGTTCAGATTATTGCTGATAATAGTGGCAAATACCTCCATCATACTGTTTAAAATGTGACCGTACATTTCCACCATTTCAATAGCCTGTTTATATTCAACAATAACATCTTCCAGTAAATCCTCGTCTTCCTCGTATAACCGGACCAGTTTTTGGCTTTGCGCTGTCGTCCGCAGCCGCAGTAATTTTTCTGTTACCATATAATTGCTGCGCAAGGAGGTGGTAAAATAAGTCAGGGATTTCTGGAGATCCAACATGCTGAATAGCTTGGAGTTTTCCATGGCCTGACGGAGATGTTGTTCCAAATCATCGGTCCGCCGGATGATATTGCGAATATATTTCAAATATAATGTGGCGGATTTATATAAGATCTGGAACAGGAAACGCGTTTTTTTGTAGGTGCAAAAATTGCGGAAAGTATGGGCGTTGAAATCTGCGGTAACGGCGTTGCTTTCCAGGCAGACCGTTACGATTACTTCGGGCGTAATGATAATGCCCAGAGGCATCGTATCATAATCCTTATTGCTGCGCAGAAAAGGAATGTCGATGACGACCAGGAGTTGATCCTCATCCAATTCAGTACGGGATTTTTCTTCTTTATCCAAAGGCGCGGTCAGATATTCTTTATAAATATGTGTCGCTTGGGCAATTTCGTCCAGTTCTTCTTCAGTTGGCGCAATTACGTCGATCCAACATCCTTTTTCTAACTGCCCGATATCGTACTCATCAAGCCCGGTACCGGTACTCATCATGACTTTGTACATGGGGATCGCCTCCTTTCCTTTTTGTAGTAATGCTGCAACAGGGATTTTATAAAATAGTTACTTTAATGAAGAGGCGTTGCCGCAGACACCGTAAAACACGGTAAACAGAAGCAACACACCCCCTTATAACGAATTCATTATATACGATAAAAGAAAAAATTACCACCCCCGACAAAGTCCATGTTATAATTATTTTGTTTTGATAAACAGGGAGGCAATATGAATATTTTAGATATTATCGGACCCGTAATGATCGGGCCCAGCAGCTCCCATACAGCGGGAGCCTGCCGTCTTGCTTTGCTGGCGGCGGGGATTTTGGGCTCTTTGCCGCAGCAGGCGGAAATCGTGCTTCATGGCTCTTTTGCCCGCACATACAAGGGGCACGGCACGGACCGGGCTTTAGCGGCAGGACTGATGGGTTGGGGACCGGATGACCCCCGTATTCCGAACGCGCTGGAAACCATGCACGAGCAAGGTCTGCAGTTTCACTTCCGCGCCGGAGATCTGGGCAGTTCGGTACATCCGAATACGGTAGCTTTTCGTATGCAGGACGCACAAGAGCATGTTTGCGAAGTCGTTGGTTCCTCTATTGGCGGTGGGCAGGTCAGGATCACATCGGTAGATGGTTTTCCGGTGGAATTGACCGGCGTACTGCCCGCGTTGTTGATACCCCATCGGGATGAACCGGGAGTCATCGCCATGGTCAGCTCCATTTTGGCTGTGAAAGGGATTAACATTGCGTCCATGCGGGTCTTTCGGGAAGGCAAAGGGGGAATCGCCTCCATGGTGATTGAGTGCGATCAGCCGGTGGCGGAAAACGTGCTGCGCCAGTTAGAAAAATTGGATCCGGTACAAGCGGTTCGCTTTGTAGACCGTGTGGCTTGAAAAGAGGTAGCTTATGAAATTAGATAAACTTTCCTGGTCTGATTTAGTCCGGGAAGCGCAGGAAGAACAGTTGCCTCTGGCAGACTATTTGCTGGAACGCAGTGCGGCGCAGGCAGAATTGGAGCCTGCGCAACTGCTGGAAGAAATGGCTGCTCGCTTGAAGGTGATGGAGGACGCCGTTGCTTTTGGTTTATCGGGGGTTCGTTCGAACAGCGGCCTGACCGGCGGTTCGGCGAAAAAAATGGCAGCGTATGAAAATGCGCAAAAGGAACAAAAGTCCCCCGGGTTATTGGGGCCGGTAGCCGGTTCAGCGGTAATCTATGCCTTAGCTGCGGCGGAAGCTAATGGGGCTATGGGTCGTATCGTAGCGGCGCCTACCGCCGGGGCCAGCGGCATATTACCCGGTATTCTCCTGGCTTTGCGGGAGCATTGTCAGGTGGAGGATGCTGTTTTGCTGGAAGGTTTGCTCGTTGCCGGTACGATCGGCGAAGTAATCGCGAATCGGGCCATGCTGTCCGGCGCAACGGGAGGCTGTCAGGCTGAATGCGGCAGCGGCGCTGCGATGGCAGCCGGTGCTGCCGTGCATATCCTGGGGGGCAGCGGCGCACAGATTGACACTGCGATTGCCATTGTCTTTAAAAACATGCTGGGTCTGGTTTGTGACCCGGTGGCCGGTTTGGTGGAAGTGCCCTGTATCAAACGTAATGCCGGCAGTGTCGTACAATGCCTGTTGGCGGCGGAGATGGCATTGGCCGGTATTGAAAGCTTTATTCCGGCTGATGAAGCAATCGATGCCATGGGACAGGTAGGGCGTTCTCTGCCCCATGGCTTAAGGGAGACCGCTGAAGGCGGTATGGCATTGACACCAACCGCTCTTGCCTGGGCGAAAACGTACTTTGAAGGTATGAAAAAGTGATTCATGGTTGACAGGCACTATTGCCTGTGTTATAATAATTTTCGTCATTAAGCAGCGCTTGATACGGTGGGTGTGGTGAAGCGGTTAACACGGCGGATTGTGGCTCCGTTATTCGCAGGTTCGATTCCTGTTACCCACCCCAAATTTTTATCGACAACTTGGGGTGTAGCCAAGTCGGTAAGGCACAGGACTTTGACTCCTGTATGCGTAGGTTCGAGCCCTGCCACCCCAGCCAATTTTATAGGGTCCATTAGCTCAGTAGGTAGAGCACCTGACTTTTAATCAGGGTGTCCCGCGTTCGAGTCGCGGATGGATCACCAGGACTTTAAACTTCCGTTAAATAACGGAAGTTTTTTTGTCTTCCTGACATTGACAGGGGGACGGTATTCTTTTACAATAATTATCAGTAACGAAGAAGCGGGTGTGGCGGAATTGGCAGACGCACCAGACTTAGGATCTGGCGGTTTATCCGTGCAGGTTCAAATCCTGTCACCCGCACCAGTCAATTTAGCCGGAACCGCAAGGGAACCGGTTTTTTTTGTAAATGTTGCCGTAAAGGAAGGTGAAAATTTTGAAGGTCGGTGGAATACCTGTTGCCATAAAAGTGAATCCGTTGCTTTCTTTGTTGGCCGCTCTTTTTATCAGCCTGGTTGCCGGTTGGTTATTATCTTTGGGAGAACCGGGGAAATTCCTTGCCGAAGAAGTGCTTTTTCCCCTCGGCCTGTTTTATTTAAAGCTTCTGTTTCTGTTTTCCATTCCCCTGCTGAGTGGGGCCCTTATCTGCAGAGGGGAAGATCTCAGTAAAGAATGGAGATGTTGCAGGTTTTCCGGCCGATTGCATATGTTTTGGGGGGCGTCAGTGTTGGGAGCTGTTTTACTGGGGCTTTTGAGCGGGGGCTATTTTTCTTTTGCAGAGCCGATGTTTACGTTGAAGACGCAGTATTTGGCGGACTTTGTCCTGCTGCGTAAATTTTTACCTGCCATTGTCATTTTAAGTTTCTTATTTGGTGTGTCACCGGCCGGCATGAGGGAAGAAGAAAAAACATTCTCTCCGGTTACGGCATCTTTGTTTCAAGCTTTGAAACGGACCGGCAGATCATTATTAAAATTGATGCCGGTGGGGGCAATTCTCCTCCTTGCGCCGTGGATTTCTTTTACAGGTTATGCCGTTATCGGGCTTGGTCTGAAATTGCTGCTGATACTGGTTACCGTCTGCGTGGTCTATAGTTTTCTGTTTTATGGCTATAGCCTGCGGCGTTGCGGTAAAAACTGCCCCGCCCATTTCTGGTCATTTTTTAAGTCGGTGGCCTTAGCAGGAGTTGCGGGATTCAGCCTGGCAAACTGCACTAATTCCGCGATTTCTAATTTACAGAGACTGGGGATCGACATGGCGGGGAAGCGGGATTTATTCACAAGCGGAATGCATTGGGGCGCTGCCGGTACGGCATTGTATTGTGGCTTGACCGGTTTGGCCGTGCTGCAGTACAGTGGAGTGGGGTTGTCATGGGAACACATTGCCGCGGTATCCTTCTTCAGTGTACTGTTCTCTGTGGGGGCTGCCGATTTTACCGGCGGCGGGTTCTATCGGCTGCTGTTTTTAGTATTGCTTCTGGATGTGCCGCTTTCCGGTTTATTTCCTGTGTTGGCGGTGGAATGCTTTTTGGATGGGGTCCGCAGGGGTGTAAACGTGTTGGGCGCCGGAACCGGCATCTATCTGGCGGATAAGCTGCGTTGGGATAAGAAAAAATAATAAAAATAAAATCAGCATCTGATGAAAAGTCAGATGCTGAAACATTTTCGGGGTATGGGCGTGCTTTTCGTACGCGATAGGGGTATGCTGCTTGTTGTTCTTATTTATCCGAAACAGATTCTTTGACTAATTCCCTGCCCTTCAATTTGTAATAAAAATCTTTCCGGGAATCCCAGAAATGAACGTTTAAGGTTCCGCCTGCTGCTAATAGATCGGCCAAAGCATCGCTGTGGATCAAATTACAGTGAATGCACAGGTCGATGAGGCCATCTAAATTTGTTACGGCGGCGTCCGTTGCGGAAGCGATTCGATCAAGATTGCTTTCTTCCCCGCTCCGGGCCGTATAGTCCAACAAGACGATTTGGCCGGCGGCGTATTTTTCTATATCCCGGAGCAGCCGCTCCAAAGCGCCGCTTTCCCGCTCGTAAAAGCGGGAGGTTTTTCGCAGCGCCAGTTTCAGGTCTTCGCCGGGGATCAATTCCAGCCGCAGCGATCGTCCGCCGGTAAGATTGGGAAAAATCAAAACTGTGGCCCTGTCATTTTTTGTGATTTGCGCTTCACTATGCAGCAGGTTGCCAATTTTGCGGGACAAAATTTCTAATACAGTATCCATAACAGCACCTTCTTAAAAAATGATTGTGCAATCCGGTGACAAGAACACAGCGTGTGTCACTATTTTTCTCTACCATAGTATAAGTATAGCACAGGTTCTGCTTTTTATAGAGAGCAACATTGTCTTTTAGAGGGCAGTCTTGCTTTCAGATCCTTATTCTTTTACATTTTTATCCTGCTATGGTATCATAGTTTTGTTCTTATATCATTTTCACATAAGACCAGTTCTTGCGGATCGGTCATAAATTTCTTTCCAGGTAATTTCTATATAATTATAGAATATAGAGCCTGATTGGCACTATAATTTACCATACTGTAATTTAGAGGGAGCGGGAAGAGCGTATGCTTACTTATAATTTAAACGAACGGGGGAATACCCCTCTCTATGATTATTTATACCAGTGTATCCGTCAGGATATTATTGCCGGTAATTTGACCAGGGGGCAGAAATTACCCAGTAAGAGAGCGTTAGCCCATCATTTGAATGTGGGTTTGATCACCGTGGCCAACGCCTATGCACAGCTTACCACGGAAGGGTATGTGAAAGCGGTTGAGAAAAAAGGTTATTTTGTGGAAGACGTTTCCCATTATGTGCAGCGGAAACCGGACATTTTTAAAAAGAGCGGGGCGGCGGCTGTAAGCACAGAAACCGTGGGTGAACTGATGCAGACGGGATCGGCCTGTCAGGTACGGGATTTTCCGGAAAAAGAGTATTTTGCTGATTTTCGGGCTAATCGAATCAGCCTGAAAAATTTTCCCATGGCCACATGGACTCGTTTAGTCAGAGAGTCTTTAACGATGCAAAATGAAAGTCTGTTTAAAACGGTGCCTTTTAACGGCCTTTTAGAGTTGCGGTCGGCGATTGCGGAATATTTATATACCAATCGGGGGATGACCGTGTATCCGTCGCAGATTATAATAGGCGCAGGAACGGAATATTTGTATAGCCGTCTGTTGCAGTTATTTGGGCGGAGCAGTACCTTTGCCATGGAAGACCCCGGTTACAAAAAATTTGCGTCGATCGCCGGTATTTTCGGTAATGCCTGGAAATATATTCCTATCGATGAGAATGGCCTCTTGGTCAATGAATTGGAAAAGAGCGGCGCGCAGATCGTGCATCTTTCGCCGGCCAATCATTTCCCTACCGGTATCGTCATGCCAATCACCCGTCGTCTGGAACTGTTTGAATGGGCCAATCGCAAACCGGGTCGTTACATTATAGAAGATGACTACGACAGCGAGTTCCGTTATAATGGCAAATTTATTCTGCCTTTGTATGCGGAAGACACGCAAAACAAGGTCATCTACATGAACACATTTTCCAAGACGTTGGTACCCTCACTGCGCATCAGCTACATGGTGCTGCCGGAAAAATTAATGGAGGAGTATAAAAAGGCGCAGAGCTTTTACTCCTGTACGGTTTCCAGCTTTGAGCAGCATACACTGGCGCGCTTTATTTCTCAGGGCTATTTTGAACGTCACCTGAATCGGATGAAAAAGTATTACCGGGAACAACGCGCCTTGATTTTGCAGACAATCAAAGATTCGCCTCTGGCAAAAATGTCCCGGGTTATCGAACGTAACGCCGGTACGCATTTCCTTTTGGAATTGCAGACGGAGCTGACCGAAAAACAGGTACGGGAAGCGGCTCGGCAGGAAAATCTGTGTCTGTCCTTTTATTCAGACTATGGCCATGCCTCTGCTGTTGGGGAAAACTGTACGTTGGTGATAAATTATGCCGGTATTTCCCGGGAAAATGTCGGGGAAGTAATTGACAGACTGACAAAAATTTTTCCGGAGTGCAGGTAAAAGTTGCGGAAGACTCCTATATACGATATAATAAAATTAAGTCAGTTTGACATTTTTTAGGTTGTTGAGGCAAGACAAGTGGTAACGCTAAAAGATAAAAAATTTTGTTTTGCCATTAATGGAAAATGAAGGAAGGGGAACTCATGACTAAAATGATGAAAACCATGGACGGCAACGAGGCCGCCGCTTACGCATCCTATGCTTTTGTCGATGTTGCCTGTATTTATCCGATCACGCCGTCTTCACCGATGGCGGAACATGTGGACGAGTGGGCTTCCCAGGGTAAAAAGAATTTATTCGGTCAGACTGTAAAGTTGATGGAAATGCAGTCGGAAGCCGGCGCTGCCGGCGCTGTACACGGTTCTTTGCAGTCCGGTGCTTTGACCTCTACATACACAGCGTCTCAGGGCTTATTACTGATGCTGCCCAATATGTATAAAATGGCCGGTGAGTTGCTGCCGGCAGTTTTCAATGTATCCGCCCGTGCAATTGCCACCAGCTCTCTGAGCATTTTCGGCGACCAGCAGGATGTCATGGCCTGCCGGCAAACCGGTTTTGCTATGCTGGCCTCGGGTAGCGTACAGGAAGTTATGGACCTGACCGGTGTGGCTCATATGTCGGCCATCAAAGGACGTGTTCCGTTTGTTAACTTCTTTGACGGGTTCCGTACCTCCCACGAAATTCAGAAAATCGAAGTTTTTGACTACGAAAATTATAAAAAATTATTGGACTGGGATGCGGTAAAAGCGTTCCGTGAAAGGGCTCTGAACCCGGACAGCCCTGTGACTCGCGGTACGGCTCAGAACCCGGATATCTATTTCCAGACCCGTGAAGCGGTAAATAAATATTATGACGTGATTCCGGAAATTGTCGAAGACTATATGGCGGAAGTGACCAAAATTACCGGCCGTGAATATCATTTGTTTAATTACTACGGCCCGAAAGATGCGGATGAACTGATTGTTGTGATGGGTTCAGCGCAGGAAGTTGCGATTAAAACCGCAGAGCTGGTCAACGCAGAAGAAGGGACTAAGGTCGGCGTATTGGCCGTACACCTGTACCGTCCTTTCTCAATCAAACATTTCCTTTCCGTGATTCCTGAAACGGTAAAGAAAGTCGCTGTATTGGATCGGACCAAGGAACCGGGCAGCCTGGGCGAACCGCTGTATCTTGATGTTTGCAATGCGTTCTACCAGAACGGCTTGAGCCCTGTTATTGTAGGCGGCCGGTATGGCCTGGGTTCCAAGGAACTGACGCCGTCGGACATGTATGCGGTCATTCAGAATCTGCATCAGGAAAAACCGAAACATGGCTTTACGGTAGGTATTGTGGATGATGTGCATCATGATTCTCTGCCTAAAACCAAAATCGTTAACGCCACGCCGCAGGGGACCAAGGGCTGCAAATTCTGGGGTCTGGGCTCCGACGGCACGGTAGGCGCCAATAAGAGCGCGATCAAGATCATCGGCGACCATACCGACATGTATGCTCAGGGATATTTTGCCTATGACTCCAAAAAGTCGGGCGGCATTACGGTATCCCATCTGCGCTTTGGCAAAGAACCTATCATGGAACCGTATCTGATCACCGATGCGGATTATGTGGCAGTTCATAATCAGTCTTATGTTTACAAATATGATATTATGTCCGGTTTGCGGGAAGGCGGCAATTTCCTCCTGAACTGCAACTGGTCTCCCGCAGAATTGGAAGATAAACTGCCGGCAGCCATTAAACGTTATATTGCCCGGAAACATGTTAACTTCTATATTATTGACGCGGTGAAGATTGCGCAGGCCATTGGCTTAGGCGGTCGTATCAATATGATCATGCAGTCTGCATTCTTCAAACTGGCGGATATCATTCCGCTGGAAGATGCGGTGCGCTATTTGAAAGACGCAGTGGAAGAATCTTACGGCAAAAAAGGGCAAAACGTGGTCGATATGAACAATGCGGCCATTGACCAGGGCATCGAAGCGATCGTAAAAATCGATGTGCCTGCTGCCTGGGCCAATGCCGTTGATAAAGCAGCGGAAACCAGGAGCGGCAATGTCTTTGTCGATCAGGTCATGGTGCCGATGAATCGTCAGGAAGGCGATAAACTTCCGGTAAGCGCATTAATGCCTCATGCGGACGGAACCTTCCCGGCAGGTACTTCCGCGTACGAAAAACGGGGTATTGCCATTAATGTGCCTGAATGGGATATGACCAAGTGCATTCAGTGTAACCAGTGCGCTTTCGTATGTCCTCATGCTTCCATTCGTCCTGTCTTACTGAACGAAAAAGAAGCGGCCGAGATCAATTATCCCTCCAAACCTGCGATCGGTATGAAAGATGGCAGCAAGTTTGCCATTATTATTTCTCCCTATGATTGTCAGGGCTGCGGCAACTGCGCCGATGTCTGCCCCGCAAAAGGCAAAGCGCTGTTCATGAAACCTATTGCCACGCAGTTGGATAAAGCGCCTGCCTGGGATTACGCCATCAATAAGGTAACTGAGAAAGTAAATCCCATGAAGAAATCTACGGTCAAAGGCTCGCAGTTTGAACAGCCGTTGTTTGAATTCTCCGGCGCCTGTGCCGGCTGCGGTGAAACACCCTATGTAAAACTGGTGACCCAGTTGTTCGGTGATCGCATGATGATCGCCAATGCCACCGGTTGTTCCTCAATCTACGGCGCCTCTGCTCCCGCTATGCCCTATACGGTAAATAAAAAAGGCCATGGCCCCTCCTGGGCAAACTCTTTGTTTGAAGACAACGCGGAATACGGTTTAGGTATGTTCCTCGGCGTTGAACAATCCCGGGATCGGGTGGAAGAGATGATCGACGAGCTTCTGGCTGCCGGCAAAGGTTCTGATGAATTGAAAGCCGCCATGCAGAGTTGGAAAGAAAATAAAAATGTGGCTGAAGGCACCAGGGAAAGAGCGGAAGCTCTGGTGAATGGATTAACGAAGGAAGCTGCCGGCGATGCTGATCTGCAGGAACTGTTGGATATGAAACAGTATTTTGTAAAACGCAGCCACTGGATTTTCGGCGGCGATGGCTGGGCTTATGATATTGGTTATGGCGGGCTGGACCATGTTTTGGCCAGCGGTAAAAATGTCAACGTACTGGTTCTGGATACTGAAGTGTACTCCAATACCGGCGGCCAATCCTCCAAAGCAACGCCTACCGCGGCAATCGCGCAGTTTGCGGCCAGCGGTAAGCGGACCAAGAAAAAAGATCTGGGGATGATGGCTATGAGCTACGGTTATGTGTATGTAGCACAGGTTGCCATGGGTTATGATAAAAATCAGCTGGTCAAAGCGTTGACGGAAGCCGAAGCCTACGATGGTCCTTCACTGGTCATTGCCTATTGCCCCTGCATTAATCATGGTCTGAAGTGCGGCATGGGATTAAGCCAGATGGAAGAAAAACGGGCGGTAGAATGCGGCTATTGGGCCACCTATCGTTATAACCCGGATCTGAAAGAGGAAGGCAAAAATCCGTTTAGCCTGGATTCCAAAGAACCAACGGGTGATTTCCGTGACTTCCTGTTAGGCGAAGTACGTTTTGCGTCGCTCCAGAAAGTGCGTCCGCAGCTGGCGGAAGAATTATATAAGAAGACCCAGGAAGATGCGATGGAACGTCTTAACAACTATAAAAAATTAGCAGGACAGGCGTGACTTGTTTCCGGTGATAAAATTTAGCGGGGCAGGCATGACCCGAATTCGATCTGCTATCAGCCGGCCTTAATGCCGGCTGATTTTTTACCAATCATGATAATTTATCTTTTTGCATTTTTAGCCGGCCTGGCCCTTTTCCTTTATGGCATGGAAATGATGGGCGACGGATTGCAGGAGGCGGCAGGCGCCCGTCTTCAGAAAATTTTAAGTTCCTTAACCGGCGTGCCTCTGATGGGAGTCCTTTTGGGTACGTTGGTTACGGCTACCCTTCAATCTTCCAGTGCCACTACGGTAATGTCGGTGGGGTTGGTCAATGCCGGACTGATGACCCTGAAACAGGCATTCAGTGTGGTAATGGGAGCGAATATAGGAACTACGGTCACAGCACAGTTGATTGCCTTTAAACTGACGGATTATTTTACGATAATAATCTTTGCCGGTGTAATGCTGCATATTTTTGCTCGCCGCAAGCAAGGCAAATTTGTGGGGCAGGTCCTGATGGGCTTCGGCTTATTAATGTTAGGCATGAAAATGATGGGGGATGCGGTGCTGCCTTTACGAGGCAACCCCATATTTGTGGAATTTATTGCCCGTTTTGCGGATCATCCGCTGCTTGCTGTTGGCGTGGGTGTGTTAATGACGCTTTTGATTCAATCCAGTGCTGCGACAATCGGTATTCTGATGGCGATGGCAGGGCAGGGCCTGATTCCGCTGGAAGGCGCCATTCCTGTGTTGCTGGGAGATAATATTGGTACCTGCATCACGGCAATTTTAGCGGCGGCCCGAACAAACACAGCGGCCCGTCAGGTGGCTTTGTCTCATGTTTTATTTAACTTCTTCGGCTGCATTATCTTCATTATATTAATGCCGCTTTTTGTCGGTATTGTTTTAGCAATCTCGCCTGTGGGCGATATAGGACGCCAAATTGCGAATGCTCATAGTGCATTTAATGTCTTGAATACGTTGCTTTTTCTGCCCCTGATCACACCGTTTACGCACTTAGTAGAAAAATTATTGCCCAACAAAGAAGAAAGCGTCTCATTAAAACCTTTGTATTTGGACGATAACATGTTGGATACCCCGTCAATTGCGTTGGTGCTGGCAGAAAAAGAAGTCGCCCGGATGGGGCAGCAGGCACTGGAAAACCTCACTGTAGCCATGGAATCTTTAGTTCAATTTGATGACCGGAAAGTGAAATATGTAGATGAGCATGAAGCGGTGGTCGATGAGCTGAACGAAGATATCACGCTCTATCTCACCCATATTTCTGAACGAGGCCTCAGTACGGTCCTGTCTGCCAAACATACGGCTCTGATGCACGCCTGCATTGATTTGGAGCGTATCGGCGACCACGCGCAGACGCTGGCTAAGCGCAGCCGTAAAATTTATGAGGAAAATATTACTTTTTCGCCCGAGGCCAAAGAAGAAGTGATCCGCTTAAGCGAATTAACAAAAGCCGCGTTATCCGTCAGCATAGACAGTTTTTCGCACAATGATCCGGAACTGGCGCAAAAAGGCTGGTCGGCCTGTCGAAAGGTAAAAGCGACCCAGAAAGAAATGCGTAAAAATCATATTATGCGCTTAAATGAAGGCTTTTGCCGACCGGATTCAGGGCTGGTTTTTCTGGAATTGTTAATCAATATGAAACGCGTCAGCGATCACGCAAAAAATATCAGTCAGATGGTTTTGGGCATATTTTAAAAAATTCTGTTGTTTGATTGTAAATTTGTCTGTAAACGCGGCTTGGATTGTTTTTGCGATTCATCAAGTCTTTGTGAAAGAGTAAGTTTCACTCGGCCCCAGAGAACGGGAAGTTACTTTTACATTTTACGTAAGGAAATGTCGGCGAAACTACTTGACAAATTTAAATCAGTTCGTTATAATCAACCATGTTGTAAACAGTTGCGGAAATAGCTCAGTGGTAGAGCACAACCTTGCCAAGGTTGGGGTCGCGAGTTCGAGCCTCGTTTTCCGCTCCATGTAAATTCATCCCGGTTCCAACGAACCGGGATTTTCTTTTTCTCTTTGCTTGTCAAAAATTTGCCTGTGTGGTATTATATTGTAGCGTTATAAAAAGTGGGGGCACAGGTCTGCCCGTTACTGGTTTAGTTACTACAATTTTTAAGATATATTAAGGGAGGATTCTTTAGATGAATGTGAATGTTGCCAGAGAAGGAAACGAAGCGGTATTAAAAATTACGGTACCTGCCGTTGATGTAAGCAAAAGCTTTAAACAGGCCGTAACCAGAATCGCCAGCCAGGTTAAGATCCCCGGTTTTCGCCCCGGCAAAGCCCCTCGCAATATCCTTGAAATGCATTATGGTAAAGAAGCTATTAAAGAAGAAGCTTTTAATCTTTGCATTAACAATGCGTACCAGAAAGCATTGGAAAGTGAAAATCTGATTCCTGTTTCCGATCCGTCCGTGCAGGATGAGAAGGCTTGTTTTGACGGATTTACCGAAGGCAAAGACGCAGAGGTAGAAGTAAAGGTTACGTTGCGCCCCGTGCCTGAATTAGGTGAATACAAAGGCCTTCATGTAGATAAGAAAGAAGTAACGATCGCGGACGAAGATGTGGATAAAGCCCTGGCGGAACTGCGCAATCGCGGCGCTAAGATGGTGGATGCCGCAGACGATACGGTGATCGAAAAAGGCGACTTTGCCATTATCGATTTTGCCGGTACGGTGGACGGGGAAGCCTTCAGCGGCGGCGAAGGCAAAGGCTATCCGCTGGAAGTAGGTTCCGGTTCTTTCATTCCCGGCTTTGAAGACCAGCTGATCGGCTTAAAGAAAGATGACGATACAGATGTAGACGTGACGTTTCCGGAAAGCTATTTCGTGAAAGAGTTGGCCGGTAAGCAGGCAATCTTTAAAGTGCACATTCAGGCTGTAAAGCATAAAGAATTACCGGAACTGACCGATGAATACATAGCAAAATATACCCGTTATAAAACGGTTGCGGAAGCCAAAGAAGATTATAAAAAACGGATGCAGGAAGCGGCAGAGCACGACGCCAAAACCGAGTACGAAGCTGCATTGATCGATGCGGCGGTAGCCAATGCCAAAGTAGAAATCCCCGCAGTGATGGTGGAAGACCGTATTACCCAGATGGTAGAAGAAATCAAACTGAATCTGGAAAGCCGTAAAATGACGTTGGAACAGTACTTGCAGTATACCGGCATGGACATTCCGAAATTACGGGAAGCCCAGCGTGAAGCGGCCCAAAAGAACGTGCGTACCGATTTGGTTCTGGACGAAATTGCCAAGGCCGAAGAAATTAAAGTGGGTATGGACGATGTAGATGCGGAATTGCAGAATATCGCGGATCAGAATGGCGCCCGCCTGGAAGATGTGAAAACCATCATCCGCAAAAACAATAATATGGGCCTGCTCCTGGCCAACATCCTGCGCCATAAAGCTGCACATGTTGTTTTGGACAACGCCAAATAAGAAAACGAGTAACGGATTTACAAGGAGCTGCCTGTACTTTTTGTACGGGCAGTCTTTTTACCCTTTGCGATGTAAGAGGGAAGGAGTGAAGTTTATGAATTATGTACCTATTGTCGTAGAACAAAATGCTCATGGAGAACGGTCCTATGATATTTATTCCCGTTTGCTGAAAGACCGGATCATTTTTTTGACGGGACCTGTGGATGATAATGTGGCCAATGTGGTCATTGCGCAGCTCTTATTCCTGGAATCGGAAAATCCGGATAAAGATATCCATTTGTATATCAACAGCCCCGGGGGCAGTGTGACTGCCGGCATGGCTATTTATGATACGATGCAGTATATTAAGCCGGACGTTTCCACCATTTGTGTAGGCCTGGCAGCCAGCATGGCTTCCATTCTTCTGATGGCAGGGAAAAAAGGCAAACGCTATGCGCTGCCTCATTCTGAGGTGATGATCCATCAGCCGCTGGGTGGCTATGAAGGACAGGCTTCGGATATTGAGATCCACGCTAAAAATATCCTGCGGGTGCGGGAAGAAATGTACGATGTGATTGCCAGGCATACCGGTCAACCGAAAGAAAAAGTGGCGGCTGATACAGACCGCGATAATTTCCTGACGGCAATGGATGCGAAGAACTATGGCATTATCGACCAGGTCGTGGAACGGATGCCTGAAATTTGAAGAACGTCGTTTAGTTTTCAGAAATGAGGGGATTCTGGTTTTACAAGTAAGACGGGATCGGGAGATGAGAAGGAGAGTCAGATGAATTTTTCCGATGATAACAAAAACAGCAATGTTGTCTGTTCCTTTTGCGGTAAGCGGGGGGATCAGGTAAAGCGTATGCTGGCCGGACGTAACGGCTATATTTGTGACGAATGCATTGAATTATGTACGGAAGTGTTGCGCGAAGAATTTGACAAGGGCGGCGGTAAGGACAAAGAAGTGCTGGAAACGCTGCCTACGCCGAAAGAAATAAAAGCGGTTTTGGATGAATATGTGATCGGTCAGGAAGAGCCGAAGAAAACGCTGTCTGTTGCTGTCTATAATCACTATAAGCGAATCAATTATGAGAGCGCTCATGCAGATGATCAGGCGGTGGAATTGCAAAAATCCAATATTTTAATGCTGGGGCCTACCGGCAGCGGAAAAACACTGTTGGCTCAGACGCTGGCACGTATTCTGCAGGTTCCCTTTGCCATTGCTGATGCGACTACGCTGACAGAAGCCGGATATGTAGGCGAAGATGTGGAAAATATCTTACTGCGCCTGATTCAAAATGCCGACTATGATATTGAAAAAGCGCAGCGCGGCATCATCTATATTGATGAGATTGATAAAATTGCCCGCAAATCGGAAAATGTTTCGATTACCCGAGACGTTTCCGGCGAAGGGGTACAGCAGGCTTTGCTGAAGATACTGGAAGGCACTGTGGCCAATGTGCCCCCTCAGGGGGGCAGGAAACATCCCCATCAGGAATTACTGCAGATCGACACCACCAATATTTTATTTATTTGCGGCGGCGCTTTCGCCGGGTTGGACAGTATTATCAAACAGCGTACGGACGATAAAGCTATGGGCTTTGGTGCCGACATTAAGAAAAAGCTGGAATTAAAGGCTGAAGACAGTCTTCTGAAGAAGGTCATGCCGGAAGATTTGATGAAGTTCGGCCTGATTCCGGAATTCGCCGGCCGTCTGCCTGTTACGGTAACTTTGGATTCTTTGGATAAGGCGGCTCTGATCCGTATCTTAAAAGAACCGAAGAACGCCCTGACAAAACAATATCAGCATTTTCTCAGCATGGATCATGTGGAGCTGGAATTTGAAGATGGCGCTTTGGAAGCCATTGCCGAAGAAGCAATGCGGCGCGAGACCGGCGCCCGTGGTTTGCGGGCGATCATTGAAGGGATTATGCGGGATGTGATGTATGAAATTCCTTCCCGTACCGATGTAGTGAAATGTATCGTTACTGAGGATACCGTACGCAAGCACCTGGAACCTAAATTAATCGTCGCCTGAGAAAAACGGTTCTGCCGGGGGATATAGGCATCAAAAAGTAGGGGTCTTCGCCAAAGCGCTTGAGAAAAGTGCTTCTGACAGTGTGGATTCCAAAGACAATTGAGACTCAATTCAAAATGTATGAGGAAAACCGGTTCCGCAGGAACGAAATCACCCTGCATTAGCCGAAAGACGAAAAACGGGGGGAAAGGTTCACAGCCTTTTCCCTTTTTTCTATGTGGGGAATATGGTAAAATGAAAAGGACAAAAAGACAGTAATATAGAAAGTAAACAAAACAGGAAGTAATTAGAATCACAACTGAAAGCAGACAGTATAAAAGTAAACAGTATAGTAAATAGATAATGGAGGAGAAACTTGGATACATTTGTGCGTGTATTGCCCTTGCTTCCTTTGCGTGGCATGCTGGTATTCCCCGGGATGGTCATGAACCTGGATATTGCCAGGGCGCGGTCGCTTAATGCAGTGAGCGCGGCGATGCGGCGGGGGAAACATATTCTTTTAGTGGCCCAAAAAAACACGGAAAGAGAAGAACCGGAACTGGAAAATCTGTACCGGGTAGGCGTTGTGGCTGAAATTAAGCAGATGGTTAAACTGCCCGGCGGTAATCTGCGTATTTTGGTAGAAGGAATCCTGCGCGCTTCCCTCGATCAGATCGAAGAAGACGGGGAAGGGGGCTGGCAGGCTGCGTTTACAGAATTGAGGAACGCAGATGATCCGGCGGACCTTTTGTCCGTAGAAGCGCTGCGCCGTATGGTCGTGGCCGAGTTTGAAAAATGGGTGCTGGCCGGCAAGAAGATCAGTCCGGAAGTATTGCTTTCGTTAAAAGACAACGCCGACAGCGGTATGGTAGCGGATATGATCTGCGGTTACCTGGATCTGGGGCTGGCGGCCCGGGAAGAGTTTTTGGAAACAATTTCCGTGAAACAAAGGCTGGAACGGCTGTATAAAACCCTTCACAAAGAGATGACCATTGCCGAACTGGAAAAAACGATCGCCCGGGAAGTGCATCAGAATATTGAAAAAAACCAGAAAGAATATTATCTGCGTGAACAATTGAAGGTCATTAACAAAGAATTAGGGGACGAAGAAGATCTTCACGCAGAAGCCGAGGAATATCGCGCTAAAATCAAAGCGCTGCCTTTGTCCGAGGAAGCGGCGACCGGTCTGAATAAGGAGGTCGATCGTCTCTTTAAGATGCCGCCTATGATGGCGGAAAGCGCTGTGATCCGCAACTACCTGGATACGGTGCTGGATCTGCCCTGGGGTAAATACGATGACAATGGGTTTGCCATTGATCGGGCGATTCGCATTCTGGATCAACACCACTATGGCCTGGTCAAAGTAAAAGAACGTATTCTGGAGCATCTGGCTGTACAGAAGCTGACAAAGGGAAAAAAGGCTCCTATTTTATGTCTGGTAGGGCCTCCCGGCGTAGGTAAAACTTCTTTGGCGGAATCCATTGCGGAAGCGGTGAATCGAAAATTTACCCGTGTTTCTCTGGGCGGGGTGCGGGATGAAGCGGAGATCCGCGGACATCGCCGCACGTATATTGGCGCGATGCCGGGCCGGTTGATCCACGGCATGCAGAAAGTGGGCTGTCTGAACCCCCTGTTTTTGCTGGATGAAGTGGATAAGATGGCCAGCGATTTTCGGGGCGATCCGGCAGCCGCCTTGTTGGAAGCCTTGGATCCGGAACAAAACCACGCATTCAGCGACCATTTTGTCGAATATCCTTTTGATCTGTCTTCTGTGTTTTGGATCGTTACGGCGAATACCGTCGAAACCATTCCCCCGGCGCTGCTGGATCGGCTGGAGGTCATTGAGTTGTCCAGTTACACGGAGGATGAAAAATTTAATATTGCCAAATTGCATTTGTTGCCGAAAGAAATGGAGGCCAATGGGTTGACCGGAGACCTTCTCACCGTCACCCCCGGTACCCTCCGTCACATTATCAGGGAATATACCCGGGAGGCAGGCGTCCGCCGGTTAGAAAGACAATTGGCCAAGCTGTGCCGTAAGGTGGCCTACCGTATCGTGACCAAGAAAGAGCAAATGGCGCGGGTCACCGTTAAAAACCTGAAAGAGTATCTGGGCCCGTCCCTTTATGTGGAAACCGATATGCGGGCCCGTTCGCTGGTCGGAATTGTGACAGGACTGGCTTGGACCAGCATCGGCGGGGAATTATTAAAAGTAGAAGTGCTGTCTACCGAAGGCAAAGGCGGATTGATCTTGACGGGACAGCTGGGCGATGTGATGAAAGAGTCCGCTCGGGCCGGTTACACTTACATCCGTTCCCGTTCGAAAGAACTGGGCCTGAAAAAAGATTTCTACGATAAATCCGATATTCATATTCATTTGCCGGAAGGCGCTATCCCCAAAGACGGGCCTTCCGCCGGCATTACGATGGTAACGGCCATGGTTTCGGCTTTGACCGGGCGCAAGGTGAAAGCCGACCTGGCGATGACCGGCGAGATCACACTGTCAGGCCGGGTGCTGCCTGTGGGGGGCATCAAGGAAAAAATGCTGGCAGCCCATCGTTACGGGGTCAAGACAATCTTGTTGCCGGAACGAAATTTGCAGGATCTGGAAGAATTGCCGCAGAAAGTAAAAAACGATATCACTTTTATTCCCGTATCCCATATGGATGAAGTATTAAAACTGGCGTTGGAGCCTCAGGCGACCAATGATTAAATAACCGTCTCTCTGCCATAGCGGGCACGGTCCGGTTAAGAAATGAGGAAGCAGATAATGGAAGAACGGTTTGATGTAGCAGTGATCGGCGGCGGGCCGGCGGCGATTTTCGCCTGTTGGGAGTTCCGTGTATCCCACCCTGAGCTATCGGTAGTCATGCTGGAAGAAGGGAATCCGGTTGACCGGCGATTCTGCCCTTTGGCGGCCGGCAAGTCGGATCACTGTCTCCGCTGCGTGCCCTGTGCGATTATGCGCGGCTTTGGCGGCGCCGGCGCTTTTTCTGATGGGAAATATAATTTTACTACGGAATTTGGCGGCTGGCTGACGGAATATCTTCCTAAAAAAACAGTGATGGATCTGATTGATTATGTGGATCAGGTAAATTGCAGTCACGGCGCTCCCGGAGAAACCTTTACAACTAAAAACAGTACCATCGGCCGCCTTGCTTTAGGTTATGATTTACATTTATTAAATGGCAAGGTGCGCCACTTGGGGACGGAAAATAACCTGAAAATTATGGAAAACATTTTTCTGGAACTTCGGGAAAAAATTGAGATCCGTTGCAATACCAAGGTTCATTCTTTTGCCAAAGAAGGCGCTGAATTCGTCCTGGAAACTTCCGGGGGGACGGTGCGCAGCACGTACCTGATAGCGGCTCCGGGACGAGCGGGTGCGGAATGGTTCATGGAGGAAGGCCGTAAGCTGGGGTTGAACTTTGCTAATAACGCGGTGGATGTAGGTGTGCGGGTCGAGGTTCCGGCTGCAGTTTTCAAACACATTACCGACGAGGTGTACGAAGCCAAATTAATGTATCGGACAAAGCAATATAATGATCTGGTGCGTACTTTCTGCATGAATCCCAATGGGTATGTGGTGGCAGAAAACACGGACGGTATTGTGACCGTAAACGGGCACAGCTTTGCGGATCCCCAAAAGCAGAGTGAAAATACTAATTTTGCGCTTTTGGTGAGCAATAAATTTACCGAACCTTTCAAAGAGCCCCATCAATACGGAAAACGGATCGCTTCTTTTTCGAATTTATTGGGCGGAGGCGTGTTGCTGCAGCGTTTTGGCGATCTGATCAAAGGGCGCAGAACCAATGAACGGCGTCTGGCAAAGAGCTTTACCCGACCCACTCTTTCCGCTACGCCGGGGGATCTGAGTCTGGTACTGCCCAAACGCCAGCTGGACGATCTGATCGAAATGATTTATGCTTTGGACAAAATCGCGCCCGGTATGGCTAATGATGATACGCTTCTTTATGGCGTAGAAGTAAAGTTTTACAGCTCTCGCCCGGAATTGGATGCCAATCTGGAAACTAAAATTTCCGGCTTATTTGCGGTGGGAGATGGCGCAGGAATTACCCGGGGCCTGTCGCAGGCCAGTGCCAGCGGCGTCTATGTGGCCCGGGAGATCGGCCGGCGCATAGCAAAACAATCTGAAAAAATGTAAGGAGGTTGTAATGACCAAAGGACAGTGGGATGTCATCCGTGCGGAATTTGTTACTTCGGCTGTACGGGCTGACCAATATCCCAAACCGGGCTTGCCGGAAGTTGCTTTTATCGGACGCTCCAATGTGGGAAAATCTTCCCTGATCAATTCCGTCTGCCGCCGGAACGGGCTGGCTCGTGTCAGTTCGGCCCCGGGTAAAACGCAGACATTGAATTTTTACAGATTAGATGCGAAAAGAACGTGCGATGCGATTGAAGACCGCACCCAATTTTATCTGGTGGATCTGCCCGGTTATGGGTTTGCCCGTACGAATAAAAGAAACAAGGAGCAATGGTCCGGTTTCATTCGCAATTACCTGGCCGAATCGCCTGATTTGGCATTGGTGTGCCAGTTGATCGATATTCGCCATAACCTGATGGAAAGTGATATAGAAGCCTACCATTGGCTGCTGGAATGCGGACTTAACGTGCAGATCGTCCTGACGAAGATGGACAAACTGAGCCGCAATGCGGCGCTGGGGCAGGTGGCTGCGTTTAAAAAAGCGTTGAATCTGACCGATGACCGTATTCTTGCTTATTCCGTGCCCCAGCCGGCGATGCGTTTGGATTTGATCCAGCGGATCATCAGTACGCTGGAACAATCTTCTGAGGTCATGGAAGAAGAAAAAATAAAAATTTTAACAAAAACACAATAAACAGCTTGACAAACTTATTAGGAATACTTATAATTAAATTGTCAAATAAATATTTCATATAGTTTTGCTCAATCGGTGTAATTCCGATGTGATCCCGTCGCCGTATAACCGGCAGGCAAATCTGTATAAGCATCGTTGCTTGACCTGCGAGAGACAGGAGTCAGATGTTGAACACCAGATACCTTTCTAGGTGAGAGTGGAGAGGTAGTAATGTACGATATCAAGACCGTTCCTGTGAAGCAGAAACGGTCTTCTTCTTTTGCTTGCAGGTCGAAATATTGACTTTTGGATTTGCCATTCACAAGTCATTTTGTAAAATTCCCATCCTTCTCCTTTTGACACAGCTGCAAATAAAAAACCCGCATCTGGACCATGCGGGTTTTTTATTTGCCAAAATGAGGCTGAAAATGTTTGTACACGCCTTATTTTATGCGTTAACAAAGAAATGCACCCCGTTTGTTAACGCAGATTTACCGTTTCAACAGACAAGACGGGATAAATTGGCGATTCAGTAATCGTGTTCTTTTTCACTTAAAGGATTGATGTGTACCATGCAGTGCTTCACATCGGGGAAATGTTCTTCAATGGCTTGATGAACATTTTCTGCAATTTGATGTGCCTGAATCAGGGTGAGATCATCTGCAGCGCTGATTTCCACGTCAACGAAAATACGGTTGCCGAACAAGCGGGTACGGAGCAGATCCACATGATCCACACCGGCTTCTTCCACGATCACGGCCAGCATAGCGGCTTCTTCTTCCGGTGTACAGGAGCGGTCTACCATTTTATCGATGGCTCCGGAAAAAATTTCGTAAGCGGCCTGTAAGATCATCAGACAGATCAGTATGCTGGCAATAGGGTCTAACAAGGGATAGCCCATACGGGCGCCTAATATGCCGACGAAACTGCCGACGGAGGATAAGGCGTCGCTGCGGTGGTGCCAGGCATCCGCCATCAGCGCGTCAGAACGTATTTCCATAGCGTAGTGGCGTGTATACCAGTACATGCCCTCTTTGGCAACAATAGAAACAATGGAGGCGACCAAAGGCATCAGCGTGGGAATTAAAAGCACTTCTGTATCCCGATGGATAATTTTTTGCGCACCGGCCCAGCCGATGGCCAATCCGGTTAAAGCCAGAAGAACGGAGAGGACGATGGAAGCCGCGCATTCCAGACGTTCATGTCCGTATTGGTGGTCTTCGTCCGAATCCCGCCCGGAAATCTTAACTCCGGCCATCACGACAAATGTGGAAAATACGTCGGATAAAGAGTGTACCGCGTCGGATACCATCGCGACAGAGTTGCCCAACAGACCGGCGACAAATTTACCGGCTGAAAGCAGAACATTGACAATGATGCTATACAAAGAAATCCGCATCGCAATTGATTCGCGATTCGAGGTAAGGTGTTGTGTTCTCATAATAAACCTCCTGTTGTGGGAGGCGTTTTAACTTGCTGCGTACGCCGTAAACGCTGCTCTTTCATTTTAAATGCAGAATTCATTTCAAACGTAGAATTCTTTTTTTGTCAGAGCAGTTAAGAAGGAGTCATTCCTGTTGGGTATTACCGAATATCTTAAGACCGAACAATTCTTTTGTCAAGCCTGATTCCGATGTTCCGCTTAAGGGGTGATCCGGCAAATGAAGGCACAGACGACAGGAATGAATAAGACTTGACAGTAAGGGCAGGGCTTGATAAACTGAAAAAGTACAATTTCACAACAAAGGCAAGGAACGGAAGGAGTATGGCAGAAAGATCTGAAGAGAGGACATGGTGGGTGCGAGTTGTCCGATCGGCATGCCAGAAGGTAGTCCGGGAGCCGAAAAGTTGAACCGTGTCAGAGAACAAAAAAGTTTGTCCGAAAAGAAACATGGAAGGTCGGGCATGTTCTTTGATATGAAGTAAATTTTTCCGTTGGGCGCGTTAAGTCATAGAGGGTTTTACAGAAACTATATTCTTTAAATCTGTAAAAAATTCAGGTGGTACCGCGGTAATTCGTCCTGTTGCATAAGAGCAACAGGCTTTTTTATTTTGAGGAGGAAAGAAAATGACTGCAGAGCATACAATTCCAAAAACTTATGATCCCGCTTCCGTAGAGAAAAAATGGTATCAGTATTGGGAGGAAAACCACTTGTTCCATGCGGAACCGGAACCGGCTAAAAAGCCGTTTACGATCGTGATCCCGCCGCCGAATATTACCGGGCAGCTGCATATGGGACACGCACTGGACAATACCTTACAGGACATCCTGATCCGCTGGCATCGTATGCTGGGGGACAATACGGTCTGGTTCCCCGGGTATGATCATGCCGGTCTGGCCACGCAGATCAAAGTAGAAGAAGAACTGAAGAAAAATGAGGGACTGACCCGCTATGACCTGGGCCGGGAGGAATTTCTTAAAAGGGTCTGGCAGTGGAAAGAACAATATAGCGACCGTATCATCAACCAGCTGAAATGCCTGGGTATTTCCTGCGACTGGGACCGGATCCGCTTTACTATGGATGAAGGCTGCTCTAAAGCGGTGCGGGAGGTTTTCGTTTCGCTTTATGAAAAAGGCCTGATTTATCGGGGTACCCGCATTACCAACTGGTGCGTGCATTGCAATACGGCGTTGAGCGATATTGAAGTGGAACATAAGGATGACGAAGGCCATCTTTGGTATATCAAGTATCCGGTAGCAGGTAAACCGGATACCTTCCTGACCATTGCTACCAGCCGTCCTGAGACCATACCCGGCGATACGGCGGTGGCCGTCAATCCGAAAGATGCGCGGTATGGTCATTTGGTGGGAGAAAAAGTCGTCCTGCCCATTATGAACCGGGAGCTTCCCATTATTGCCGATAATTATGTCGATACGGAGTTTGGCACCGGGGCCGTAAAGATCACGCCGGCGCATGATCCGAACGACTACGAAATGGGACAGCGGCAGCATCTGGATACGATCGTGGTGATTGATAAAGACGGTAAAATGACGGAAGATGCCGGCCCCTATGCAGGGCAGGAACGCTATGAATGCCGTAAGAACATCATCAAAGATCTGGATGCCATGGGGCTTCTGGTAAAAATTGAAGAATGCCCGCACTCGGTCGGTCATTGTCAGCGTTGCGGCAGTCCCATCGAGGCGTTGATTTCCACCCAGTGGTTTGTAAAAATGGAGCCTTTGCTGAAAGCGGCTACGGAATGTGTCAAAGACGGCCGTACGCAGTTTGTACCGGAACGCTTCACTAAGAACTATCTGGGCTGGATGGAAAACATGCACGACTGGTGTATCAGCCGTCAAATCTGGTGGGGACATCGTATCCCCGTCTGGTATTGCGATGCCTGCGGCGCGGAAATCGCCTCCCGCACAGATCTGGATAAATGTCCCCATTGCGGGAGTCCGGTGCGTCAGGATGAGGATGCGCTGGATACCTGGTTCAGTTCGGCATTGTGGCCTTTTTCCATCATGGGCTGGCCGGAAAAGAACGAGGTGCTGCAGCAATTTTACCCCACCAGTGTTTTGGTTACGGGCTATGATATTATCTTTTTCTGGGTAGCCAGAATGCTCATCATGGGTATGGAATTTATGAAAGAAATTCCTTTTGAACGGGTCTTCATTCACGGTCTGGTGCGCGACGAACAGGGCCGGAAAATGAGTAAATCCCTGGGGAACGGCATTGATCCGCTGCAAGTGATCGACCAATATGGCTGTGATACGCTGCGTTTCATGCTGATCACCGGCAATACGCCGGGCAACGATATGCGTTTTTACTGGAACCGTGTCGAAGCCACCCGCAATTTTGCCAATAAAATCTGGAATGCCTCCCGTTTTGCTTTGATGAATCTGGAAGGCTATGACGCAGCGGCGCCCAAGGCGCCCTATGAATTGGCCGATCAGTGGATCTTATCCCGTCTGCAGGACGTGGCCGGTGAAGTCACCGGTTTATTGGATAAATTTGAACTGGGCGAGGCAGGGCGCGCTATTTATGATTTCATTTGGGGTGAGATCTGTGATTGGTACATTGAATTGGCCAAACCCCGTTTGTATGGGAAACTGGGCGATGAAGCCCGGGCTACGGCACAGGAAGTATTGGTTACCGTATTGACCGGCGCTATGAAATTATTGCATCCTTATATGCCGTTCATTACGGAAGAGATTTATCAGGCGCTGCCCCATGAAGGCACCAGCATCATGATCAGTTCCTGGCCCGTACCGGATACAACTTTAATAAACCCGGCTGCGGAAACCGGCATGAATGCCATTATGAGCGCCATTAAATCCATTCGGGAGATGCGCGCTCAGGTCAATGCCAATCCGGGGAAAAAAGTACCGGCTATACTGCTTGTTTCCGATGAACTGCGGACTGTAGTGGAAGATAACAGCGAATATATCCATCTTCTGGCTAATGTAGATACGCTGTCGCTTCATTCTTTAGAGGAAGCAAAACCGGAAAATGCAATGGCTTCTGTTAACGCCGGCGTGGAAGTGTATCTTCCGTTAAAAGGCCTGATCGATGTGGAACTGGAAACGGCCCGGTTAACGAAAGAACTGGCAGGGTTGGAAAAGGAATTGAAACGCGTCAGCGGGAAACTGCAAAATCCGGGATTCTTAGCGAAGGCGCCGCAGGAAGTAGTGGAGAAAGAAAAAGCCAAAGCGGAAGAGTTTGCGGCTAAATCCAAGACCATAGAAGAACGGTTGGCCTATTTGCAAAACCTCTGAGACGGGAAGCATCGGCTTGGCAATAAGTCAGATGATAATAAATCAGATGATAATAAGTCAGGTAAGGTTGATTGGAACAGGACAGGAAGTACAGAGAAATGAATTATGCAGAAAGTATTGCCTATTTGGATAGCTTAGGCCAATTCGGCATCCGTCTGGGGATGGACCGGATCAAACAACTGTTGTTGGTTTTAGGGCATCCGGAAAATCAGATAAAAACCATTCATGTAGCGGGCACCAATGGCAAAGGCAGCGTGACTTCCATGGTGGCGCAGATTTTGCTGGAAGCAGGCCTCCATGTGGGAAAGTTTACTTCGCCGCATTTGGTGGCTTATAATGAACGCATTCAGTTAGATGGGCAGGATATCAGCAATGAAGAATTTGCTGCGGTCCTTACTGTTGTGCGGGACTTTGCGGAAGATCTGGTAAAGAACCGGGCCTGCGAACAGCCCACGCAGTTTGAAATTTTAACGGCGGCGGCTTTTCACTATTTTGCCCGTAAAAAAGTCGATTACGCCGTTATTGAAGTGGGCATGGGCGGGTTATGGGATTCGACTAACCTTATCAAACCCGTCGTTTCTGTCATCACTAACGTAGCGCTGGATCATACCAGGGTGCTGGGGGCTACGGTGGAAGAAATTGCGTTGCAAAAAGCCGGGATCATCAAGGAAAAAATACCGGTCCTTACGGCGGCAGAGGGAACGGCGCTGGGGCCGATACAGGTGATGAGCGCTTTTAAGCAGGCGCCGATTTATGTGTACGGGCAGTCTTTTAAGGGAACCGAGATCAGCAGCTCCATCGATGGACAAAAATTCACTCTGCAGGCGGGTACCAACTATGCCTCAGACTATGAGATCGCACTGCCTGGCCGGCATCAGATCCCGAATGCGGTGCTGGCCATCGTGGCGGCAAAAATCGTGTCCCATCAGGATCCCCGTATTACGGAACGTCATCTTCATCTGGGGGCGGCTCATACCCGCTGGCCCGGACGACTGGAAAAAATCGCTTCTGCTCCTGATGTGATTTTGGACGGCGCCCATAATCCTAACGGTGCGCTTGCGTTGCGGGCGGCATTAGACAAATTTTATCCCGGGAAAAAAGTACACTTTATTTTTGGCATGATGGGGGATAAAGATATGGACGAAGTGATCCGGATCCTTATCCGTCCTGCTGATAAGGTGTATACCGTACGGGCAGATGCGGGGGCGCGGGCCGCGGAAGCGGAACTGCTGGCTGAGCGGATCGGCAGCCAGGCCCTGCCGCAAACTTCTCTGTGGGACGCGTATGAGGCTGCCTGTGCAGATGCGGCAGGCAAAGAAGAACCGGTTTGCCTTTGCGGTTCTTTATACCTGGTAGGAACGTTTAAAAGTTTGCAGGAGCAGCATAAGCAATAAGCGGACAGACTTTGCAGATCGATTAGAGGGAGAGCTGAAGCGGCACACTGCTCTGCGCAGGGCTGTGGTAAAATACAAAGCGACGTAAATACCGAAGAGCGAACTGACAGAAGAAAAATTAACGGAACCGGCAAAGGATCGTTTTAATGAAAGAAAAAATGTCTTTTCTGAAAAAAGAATATGGTGGTATGCAGGGGCTTCTCTTATTGACGACGGCCTGCATTCCTTTTGACCAGACACTTTTGAGCGTAATGCTGATCCTTACTTTACTCTATGGTTTGTTTCTTGCCCGGAAAGAAAGCGAGGAAGGAAACGCGGCTGACGGAGAGGAACGCGTCTGGCCTCTTTTCCTTAAAACCGTTTTGCTTTTTTTATTGGTGACAGGGTATATTTCTTTGCATAATCCGCTGATAAAAGAAAAAACTGCCTGCTATTTTAATTTTTTTTATGTGGTGGGGCAATATGTTGCCACTGTCTGGCTTTTTACCCGCTTTGGACAAAAATTTAAAGGACAGTCGTTTGTTGTCCGGGTCATGATTATTTTGGGCATCACAGCGCTGATCTCCGTTGCGGGAGGTATCGGACAGCATTATTTCGGGGGCGCGACAGAGGCCGTCTGGGTGGATAAAGAGGCTAATCCGTTGCTGCGGAACCGGGTCTATTCTACCTGGGAAAACCCCAATATATTTGCCGGTTATTTATGTGTGGTGGCGGCTTTCCTGATGGGATTTATCGGCGTAGAAAAAAAATCCCGCCGCCGATGGCTCCTGTTTGGTTTTTTGCTGTTGGTAGTGGTATGTGAAGTGTTTACTTTTTCCCGGGGCTTTTGGGCGGCTATGGGCGTAGAACTTGTTTTGTTCGTGTTGTGTTTCTACCGCAAAGGGATTTTTTATCTTCTGGGCGTATTGGCTGCCGGAGCCGCGCTTGCGGGTCCTGTCGTCTGGCAAAGGCTGGCCACGCTGCAAAATGTGATGGAGGATTCCTCGGCTGCGCTGCGTTTCGGCTATATGGAAATTGCCCAGGCTATTATTACAGATCACCCCTGGGGGATCGGCTGGTATAATTATCGCTATATTTTCCCGGAATATGATTACTATTTAAAAGACCCTAACGTGATTATGTATCACAGTCATAATTTATTTTTAAATATTACCGCAGAGTTGGGTTTTCAGGGACTGTTGCTTTTTTTACTGGCCTGGGGCGCCTTGATTTATTTTGCGCTGCGTCTGTCTAAGAAAGGCGGCTGCCCCTGGCTGCAGGCGGTAGGGCAGGGGTATCTGCTGATGTCCGCGGGGATTTTTATAGGCGGCCTGGGGGATCATATCCTTTTTAACGTGCGGATGGGGGTTTTATTTTGGCTTTTGAACACTTTGGTCATTTTGTGCCTTCAACATAATCAATCCGGTGGTGAACAAATACGCAAACGGGAATAATCCGGTTTAAATGATTGAATTATGTAAAGACTCTTGCGCTGCAATTTCAGAATTGGTACAATTGATACAGATTCAAGTATAGTTTTGGGAAACAATTTGAAACAGCTTAACAGAGAGTCTACTTCAATTAGTTTGTAAAATTAATTGTACTTGATATTTTTTTGCCTGAAAATATTCGCTTTTTATATCCGGTTATGTTATAATAAGGCTAAAGGTATAAGTGATTCAAAAGACTTTACAAAAAAATCACAATTGGCCGTTGGTTAGAATGTTTTACGACCAGGGCTGTAAAAGTAGTTTTATCTGTCAACCCGGTAAATTCTTGGTTCTGTTAATCCCGAACGTTTCTTACAGGACCAGGTTTGTTTTATCCGCGGACTGTCGCGGAAATTTTCTTAATATAATTCAAGGAGGAAGGTAGAATTATGGTAGGTTTAGAAGACATCAAATCTCGTATTTGCGACGCGGTGGTCGGCAAAGTACAGACTGCGGAACAGGCAGTGGAATTTATTAAAGACGACATGAATGTCGGGGTATCCGGCTTTACTCCGTCCGGTTATCCGAAAGCTCTTCCTTTAGCATTGGCGGCGAAAGTTGAAGCTGGCGCTAAAATTAAAATCAATCTGTACACCGGCGCTTCCGTAGGACCGGAATTGGACGGTGCTCTTTCTAAAGCAAATGCTCTTAATCGTCGTGCTCCTTATCAGACGAATGCTGATATGCGTAATGCCATCAACCGTGGCGCTGTGAAATATACGGAAATGCATTTGTCTATGGTTGCCCAGAATATCCGCTATGGCTTCCTGCCCAATCGTCGTGATATTGATCTGGCCATCATTGAAGTTTGCAAAGTTATCGACTTGGGTGGTGGCAAAGTAGGTCTGATTCCCACTACTTCCATGGGTAACTCTTCTTCTTTCGTGCAGAGCGCTAAACAGGTTATCATTGAAGTAAATACCTCTCAGCCGGAAGCATTGGAAGGCATGCATGATTCCTTTGTTCCGCTGGATCCTCCCAACCGTAAACCGATCATGATCGAAAGACCGGAAGATAAAATCGGTACTCCTTATATTCCCTGCGAACTGAGTAAGGTTGTTGCCGTAGTTCCCTGTGATATTACTGACAAGACCCGCCCCTTGGGTGAAATTGATGATGACGCTAAACATATGGGTCAGAATCTGGTTCAGTTCTTTAAAGATGAAGTGGCTGCCGGCCGTCTGCCGAAAAACCTGCTTCCTTTGCAGTCCGGTGTAGGTTCCGTTGCCAACGCTGTAATCAACGGCTTGGTTAACTCCGACTTTGAAGACCTCACTGTTTACACAGAAGTAATCCAAGACGGTATGTTTGACCTGATCGACGCCGGCAAACTGCGCATCGCTTCCGGTACTTCTCTGAGCCCGTCTCCGGAATGCCTGAAGAAATTCTATGCGAACCTGAGCAAATATAAACCGCATCTGCTGCTCCGTCCACAGGAAATTTCCAATAATCCGGAAGTAGCCCGCCGTATTGGCGTTATCGCTATGAACACCGCTATCGAAGTTGATATTTACGGCAACGTAAACTCCACTCATATTTGCGGCAGTAAATTGATGAATGGTGTAGGCGGCTCCGGCGACTTTGCCCGCAGCGGTTTCCTGACCGTATTCTTTACCAACTCTCTGGCTAAAGGCGGCAAGATTAGCTCTGTTGTTCCGTTCTGCTCTCATATCGATCATCCGACCAACGACGTTGACGTGATCGTTTCTGAACGCGGCGTAGCGGACTTGCGCGGCTTGAGCCCGAAAGAAAGAGCCGTTCTGATTATTGATAAGATTGCGTCTCCGAAATATCAGCCCTTGTTACGGGATTATTTCACCCGCGCCTGCGAAAAGAACAACAACAGCCAGACTCCGCATTTGATGGATGAAGCATTTAGCTTCCATGTAAGATTCCTGGAAACCGGCACTATGGAAAAATAATCAGGCGGAAACTTGAATTATTATGTAAAAAGGTTTACAATATGTTATCGAAAGAGGTTGCTCTCACGACCTCTTTCGATTCCAAGATAAGCAAGTGCAATTAGTAAGTGTTTTTTGTTGACACGATCCGATGGGATCTTGCCATATAACCGTCTACGGCGGGCACTCTCACCATAATGCGGAAATGTCCACTCTGCGTTATGAAAAGATTAATATTTTAAGGAGGATTTGAGAATGGCAAATGAAACTCTGAAAGCGGGATTTGACGCATACATGGCCGACGCCGATGCAAAATGTCAAAAATTCCCCGAACGTGCAAACCTGGAACCCAACCGTCTGTACACTCCGTTGGATGTTGAAGGCTTTGATTATGAAAAGGATCTGGGCTTCCCGGGACAATATCCTTTCACCCGTGGCGTTCAGCCTACCATGTACCGTGGCAAATTCTGGACCATGCGTATGTATGCCGGCTTCTCCACTGCTGAAGAATCCAACAAACGTTATCGCTACCTGTTAGCTAACGGTGGCAGCGGTCTGTCCTGCGCATTTGACCTGCCGACCCAGATCGGTTATGATTCCACCGATCCGATGGCGGAAGGCGAAGTTGGTAAAGTAGGTGTAGCTATCGACTCTCTGGCTGATATGGAAATTCTGTTTGACCAGATTCAGTTAGATAAGGTTTCCACCTCTATGACTATCAATGCTCCTGCTTCCGTACTGCTGTGCATGTATATTGCAGTAGCTAAAAAACAGGGCGTTCCGGTTGACGCACTGCGCGGCACCATTCAGAATGATATTCTGAAAGAATATGCGGCTCGCGGCACCTACATTTTCCCGCCGAAGCCCTCTATGCGTTTGATCACCAACATTTTTGAATACTGCTCCAAATATGTACCGAAATGGAACACCATCTCCATCTCCGGTTACCACATCCGTGAAGCCGGTTCTACCGCTTCTCAGGAAATCGCTTTCACCATCGCTGACGGCATTGCTTATGTAGAAGCTGCTATTAAAGCCGGTATGGACGTTGACGCTTTCGCCGGCCGTCTGTCCTTCTTCTGGAACGCTCACAACAACGTATTGGAAGAAGTTGCTAAATTCCGTGCTTCCCGTCGCGTATGGGCTAAAGTTATGAAAGAACGCTTTGGCGCAAAGAAACCGAAATCCATGATGCTGCGTGTACATACTCAGACCGCAGGTTCCATGCTGACCGCTCAGCAGCCTAACAACAACATCGTTCGTGTTGCGTTACAGACTGCAGCAGCTGTTATGGGTGGCACCCAGTCTCTGCACACCAACTCCAAAGACGAAGCGCTGGCTCTGCCGACCACTGAATCCGTAACCATCGCTCTGCGTACTCAGCAGATCGTAGCTTACGAATCCGGCCTGGCTGACACCATCGATCCGTTGGGTGGTTCCTACTATGTAGAAGCTCTGACCAACAAGATTGAAAAAGAAGCCTGGGACTACATCAATAAGATCGACGAAATCGGTGGCGCACCGGAAGCTATTGCTAAGGGCTACATCCAGAAAGAAATTCAGGATTCCGCTTACAAATGGCAGATGGATATCGAAGCCGGACGTCGCATCATCGTTGGCGTTAACAAATTTACCCAGGAAGAAGAACCTCCGAAAAACCTGCTGCGCGTAGACGGTTCCGTAGGCAAACTGCAGGCTGAAAAGATTGCTAAAGTAAAAGCTACCCGCGATAACGCCCGCGTTGAAAAATCGCTGGCTGCTTTGGAAAAAGCTTGTGGCGAGCCCGAATCTACCAACCTGATTCCTTTCATTCTGGAAGCTGTTGAAGCGTATGCAACTGAAGGCGAAATCTGCGGTGTAATGCGTAAAGTATTCGGCGAATTTAAAGCCCATACTGCATTATAATTTCACATAATTCACTTCAAAATTTACAACCTAATTTATACGGAGGTAATGATAAATGGCTAACATTAAAGTATTAGTTGCAAAACCGGGTCTGGATGGACATGACCGCGGTGCAAAAGTTGTGGCTCGTGCGTTGCGCGACGCAGGCTTTGAAGTTATTTATACCGGTATTCGTCTGACCCCGGAACAGATCGCAGAAGCTGCTCTGCAGGACGACGTTAACGTTGTGGCTCTGAGCTTATTGTCCGGCGCTCACAACACCTTGTTCCCGAAAGTGGTTGAACTGTTAAAAGAAAAAGGCATGAAAGACGTTCTGGTTATTGGCGGCGGTGTTATCCCTGAGGCCGATATTGCCGGGCTGAAAGCTGCCGGCATTGCTGAAGTATTCACTCCCGGCACCCCGACCACTAAGGTTGTTGACTTTATCAAAGCAAACGTAAAGTAATGAGTTTTTAATCGTAAAGATGCAGGCCGGATTTTCCGGCTTGCACCTTTCCCTATTATTGTCAACAAGGCGGTGTAAAGGTATAAGCTATGAATATTGTAGAAGAGATATTGAAGCAAAATCGTCTTGCTCTTGCGAAAGGTATTACTGCCGTAGAAAACGAGTATGATAATGCGATTGATATTATGTCCCGGATTTACTCTCATACCGGTCGCGCGTATGTAATTGGTATTACAGGCCCTCCCGGTGCCGGTAAATCTACTCTGACTGATAAAGTTGCGAAAGAATTCCGTAAACGTGGAAAAACAGTTGGCATTGTGGCTATCGACCCCACAAGTCCGTATACCGGCGGTGCGATTTTAGGTGACCGTATCCGCATGATGGATTTAACAATGGATTCCGGCATTTTCATTCGTTCAATGGCTACCCGTGGAAGCTTGGGCGGTTTGTCCCAAAAAGCGGGAGATGCGGTAAAGCTGATGGATGCGTTCGGTATGGATGTGATCCTGGTTGAGACCGTTGGTGTCGGTCAATCCGAAGTTGATATTGTTAAGACAGCAGATACCACGATGGTCGTTGTGATTCCCGGCATGGGTGATGATATTCAGGCCATCAAAGCAGGTATTCTGGAAATCGGCGACCTGATTACCATTAACAAGGCAGATCGTGAAGGTGTCGATAAGCTTAACATTGAAATGGAAATGATGTTAGAATTAAACAACGAAAAAAATGCCGGTTGGCGGCCCCCCATTAATCGGACTGTGGCCAACAAGGATCAGGGTGTGGACAAGGTAGTCGATTCAATCCTGGCACATCAGCAATTCCTGACTGAGACCGGCAAATTGGCAGATATCCGCAAAGCCCGTATTAAATCGGAAGTTACGGATATGGTCAATAATCGTGTTAATCGTTATATAGATGCAAATATAGTTCGTACTTCTGAGTTTCAAGAGACGGTTGAAAAACTGCAGAAGAGAGAAATTGAGCCGTATACCGTAGTTTCTTCCATTGTTTCAAAGGTGCTGAAATAAATTCTGCGCCATGAATAGAAATATTTAATTTTTACAGGAGGAGATTTATTATGTTTAAAGTTATTTGTGTTGACCATGTTGGTATCGCTTGTAAAGATCTGGACGTTTCCAAAAAGTTCTACACCGAAGTTTTGGGTCTGGAATGCACCGGTGAAGAAGATGTTCCTGAGCAGGGCGTTAAGACCGTATTTATTAAATGCGGCGAAACTCTGATTGAGTTACTGGTTGACATTACCGAAAATAACGATGGCCCTATCGGCAAATACATTGCGAAAAACGGCCAGGGCATTCAGCATATGGCTCTGCGCGTTGACGACATTAAAGCTGCTATTGCCGGCGTACAGGAAGCTGGCGGCAGAATGATCGATAAAGAACCCCGCGGCGGTGCCGGCGGAATGGACATTGCTTTCATTCATCCGAAATCTGTAGGCATCCTGTTGGAACTCTGTGCTCCTCACAAAGCATAAGCGGCGGGTGATTGTATAGTTAACCCTGATTACACTTCCGCCCGTCAAAAATACGGGCGGAATGTAATATAAATTTTAGTTCTCCCAATAATTTATGGAGGTGTCAGAATTTGACTACTCAAGCAAAAATTGAGAAAATGCTCAAAAAGTCCGAAGTAATTCTGGGTGCCGGTGGCCCTAAGGCTGTTGAAAAACAGCATGCCAAAGGCAAAATGACTGCCCGTGAAAGAATTGCTGCTTTGTTGGATGAAGGTTCTTTTGTTGAACTGGACCGTTTCGTTCATCATCGCTGCACTAACTTCGGTCAGGACAAAAAGGATCTGCCCGGTGAAGGCGTAACTACCGGTTACGGCACTGTTGACGGACGTCTGGTTTATGTATTTGCGCAGGACTTTACCGTTGAAGGCGGTTCTTTGGGCGAAATGCATGCAAACAAGATTGCCAAAGTTCAGCAGTTAGGCCTGAAGATGGGTGCTCCCGTTGTTGGCTTAAACGATTCCGGCGGAGCTCGTATCCAGGAAGCTATTGACGCTCTGGGCGGCTACGGCAAATTGTTCTTCAACAACACCATTTCTTCCGGCGTTATCCCCCAGATCTCCGCTATCATGGGACCCTCTGCCGGCGGCGCTGTTTACAGCCCGGCTCTGACGGACTTCATCTACATGGTAAAGGACACTTCCAAAATGTTCATTACCGGTCCTGCAGTTGTTAAATCCGTTACCGGTGAAGATGTGACCCAGGAACAGTTGGGCGGCGCTATGACCCACAACTCCCGTTCTGGTGTTGCTAACTTTGCTGCGGAAGACGACGCTGACTGCATCCAGCAGATCCGTTATCTGTTAAGTTTCCTGCCTTCCAACAACATGGAAAGCGCTCCGATCGTGGATACCGGCGATGATCCGACCCGTACGGACGAAGCTTTGAACAGCATCTGCCCGGACAACAGCAATGCTCCGTATGATATGTACGAAGTAATTAAATCCATCGTAGATAATGGTGAATTCTATGAAAACCAGAAATACTGGGCTCAGAACATCATTACCTGCTTCGCGCGTCTGGATGGCGAAACGATTGGTATTATTGCTAACCAGCCTAAAGTAATGGCCGGCTGCCTGGATATCAACGCTTCTGATAAATCTTCTCGCTTCATCCGTTTCTGTGACGCATTTAACATTCCTCTTCTGAACCTGGTTGACGTTCCCGGCTTTTTGCCCGGCACTGTACAGGAATACGGCGGAATCATCCGTCACGGCGCAAAGATGTTGTATGCTTATTCCGAAGCTACAGTTCCCAAGATCACTTTAATCACCCGTAAAGCTTACGGCGGTTCTTATCTGGCAATGTGCTCCCAGGAACTGGGTGCCGATCAGGTTATTGCCTGGCCGACCGCTGAAATTGCTGTTATGGGACCGGCCGGTGCTGCTAACATTATCTTCAAAAAGGAAGAACCCGAACAGAAGAAAAAGAGCACCGAAGAGTATGTTGAAAAATTCGCTACCCCGTATGTTGCAGCTGAACGCGGCATGGTTGATATCATCATTGAACCGAAAAACAGCCGTCCGACCGTTATCAATGCTCTGCACATGCTGGAAACTAAACGCGAATCCCGTCCGTCTAAACGCCATGGCAATATTCCGTTGTAATTTGCCGCGGATTTTGTCTGACGCTTATTAAACAGTTAAAAGAGGTGAAATAAATGGGTCCTGTAACCGAGAATCCTTTTCTGGTTGCAATCATCAACATGGTCGTCGTATTCGGCGTATTGATCGTCTTGGGCGTCCTGATGCATGTAATCGAAATGATCGATCCCACTAAAAAAAAAGTAACATCTAAGGCGGCTGCTCCGGCTGCTGCTGTTGCTGCTCCGGCTGCTGCTGTTGCTGCTCCGGCTGCGAAGGATAACAGTGAAGAAATCGCAGCCGTAATTGCTGCTGCTGTTGCCGCTGCCGGCGGTTCCGAAAATGTTGCGATGCTGCGCATTGCCAACAAAGCTGCTGCCTGGACGATTAATGCCCGTGCAGAAGCCATTCAGGCTTGCAAACCCTGAGACTTTGCGGCTGACTTTATTTAGTCACGGATTATAACCTTATAAAAAATTTTGAGGGAGGATTTTTATCCATGAAAGCTTATACTATCACCGTTAACGGTACTGCATATGATGTAGAAGTTACAGAAAAAGGCGGCGCTGTTGCTGCCGCTCCGAAAGCTGCTCCGGCCGCTGCTCCTGCACCGGCTCCGGCTGCCGCTCCGAAAGCCGCACCGGCTGCTGCTCCGGCTCCGGCTGCTGCCCCTGTTGCTGCAGGCGCAACCACCGTTGCTGCTCCGATGCCCGGCAAAGTGCTGAGCGTAAACGTAAAAGCCGGCGATGCTGTTAAATCCGGCGACGTTCTGCTGATTTTGGAAGCTATGAAAATGCAGAACGAAATTATGGCTCCGGCTGACGGCACTGTGGCAGACGTTCGCGTTTCCGCAGGTTCCACCGTTAACACCGGCGACGTAATGGTTGTAATGTAATTTAACAAACAACACAAGTAAACTAAAACCATACTGCCAATGATTCGATGGTTTCCCACACTGCGGGAGACCATCGAAAAAGGCAGCAAGGGGTAAACGTCTCATTACCCTTTTTTGTTGTACCTAAAATTTAAAATTGAGTGGAGGACTTTAAATGGACGCTCTTATCGTATCACTTCAGTCTGTATGGGCTGATTCCGGCTTTCAGGGTCTGACCGGCGGTAATGCGATTATGATACTCGTTGGTTTGATTCTGTTATACCTGGCTATTGCCAAAGGGTTTGAACCTTTGCTGTTGTCCAACATCGCCTTTGGCTGCTTGCTGGGCAATATTCCCAAGACCGGCTTCTTTACGGAACCCGGCGTAATGCAGGTGATTTTGTTCGGTATTAACAACGAAGTATTCCCCCCGTTAATTTTTATGGGCGTTGGCGCAATGACTGACTTCGGTCCGCTGATTGCAAACCCGAAGACTTTGTTATTAGGCGCTGCCGCACAGGCTGGCGTATTCGTATCCCTGATCGGCGCGATGCTGTTAGGCTTCGATCTGCGTGAAGCTGCCGCTATCGGTATCATCGGTGGCGCTGACGGCCCGACCGCCATTTATCTGACCATTAAGATGGCTCCCCATCTGCTGGGTGCGATTGCCGTTGCGGCGTATTCGTATATGTCACTGGTACCGCTGATTCAGCCTCCGATTATGAATCTGTTTACCAGTAAAGCAGACCGTTCCATTAAAATGGATCAGCTGCGTACGGTAACCCGTTTTGAACGTATTATATTCCCGATTTTCTCTACCATCTTTATTTCTTTGTTACTGCCTCCGGTATGCTCTTTGATCGGCATGCTGATGTTGGGTAACCTGTACAAGGAAGCCGGTTGCTTAGATCGTTTGAATGATACGGCGCAGAACGCGATGATGAACATCGTAACGATTTTCCTGTCCGTTGGTACCGGTCTGACCATGCAGGCGGATAAGTTCCTGAACTATCAGACCATCCTGATCATCTGCCTGGGCCTGGTTGCTTTCGCAGCAGGCACCGCAGCAGGCGTAATTTTCGGTCAGATTATGAAGGTTGCTTCCGGCAATAAGGTAAATCCGCTGATCGGTTCTGCCGGTGTATCGGCGGTGCCGATGGCAGCCCGTGTATCGCAGGTGGTAGGGCAGAAGGCCAATCCGGCCAACTTCCTGCTGATGCATGCCATGGGTCCCAACGTAGCAGGCGTTATCGGTACTGCGGTAGCCGCAGGCACCATGCTGGCAATGATCGGACCTGCCGGCAAATAAGGATAATACTCACACCGCAGCGGGCGTGACTATTATAAAACTAACTTCACTCCTCCTGCAGAAAGGACTTGAGACACCCTTCCTGCGACTAACGGCAGATTGAGCGTCCTCCGTGAAGCTGAAGTTAAATATCTTTTAAAAACACCCTGTGCATTTCCGCCAGCGCGGATCTGCGACAGGGTGTTTTTTCCTGTAGGTTTCTGTTTTGCGGTGTTCTCTAGTTACTTCATTTACAATGCGTCGTTTTGACCGGTTTGGCCCGGTCAGTTAATTTTGCACAGCCGCCGCTTTTTTGATAGCCCTTTTTGACGGGGCGTCAGTCAAGCCGACCTTTTTTGCTGTCGGACTTTTTCTCTGCTGCGGCCTTAGTCTGTACTTTTGCAGTTTGTACTTTCTTATCTTGTACTTTTGCAGTTTGTACTTTCTTATCCTGTAAAATGTCCTGCAAACGCCGCTGTACTGTCGCAGCGTTGGCAACCCCGTTCAGCGTCATGATGGGCTGGTCCCCCACCATCAACATGTGGGCTCCATTGGTCCAGACAGTGCGGGAATTTGCTTTGTTATGGTATACGGCGGCCAGATTGCCGGCAATCAGATAAGCCTGTTCCGCGCTGCTCAGAGACGTTGTTTTGGCGGGGGTATAAAAATGTTTTCCCTGTACCGTGATCGCGCCCGTGTCTTTTTCTACCTTCACGGCATTTCCGCTCCATTTGGTAATGCGGCGGCTGTATTCGTCCCGCCGGGATACACTGGTGGGATGATCGTTAAAAACAGAAGCGAAACCGGAACTTTCTTTGCCGTTGCGCTCCAGAATGTGCTGCCACAACGCGGCTCCGCCGCCTACATTATATCCTGCGGCTACCGCGTAATCGAAAGCCAGACGGTCCGCTTCTTTTTCCATGGGCAGAGTCACAAGGCGGGCCGTTCCCAAAGCATTGACCAATGTGGCCCCGATAATGGAAGCGGCATTGGGGTTCTGACTGGAGTACAAGGCGGCTAAAAGAGAGAGGGGGAGCCCCCGCTTTACACCGGCCGCCGGATGCTGCTTCTGACCGTGGCCGATTTCGTGGGCGACGACAAACGCGATTTCGTTTTCATTATAATTTAATTTATCAAAGGTCCCGATGTTGACGCTCAGGTTATGACCCACTGTGCAAAACGCATTGAAAGACTTTTCATTGTTGACAAAGTAATTGTAAGGCTTTTTTGTAATGGAAGGGTCGCTTAAGGCGATGGCGTCCGACAGGCGCCCCATTATGCGGTCCAGCATGGCGTTGGCGGCAGGATCCTGATTTACGCCATACTTGTCTTTGATCTGCGCCATATGCTGGTTGCGCCCCTTGTTGTCCAGATAATGGATCTGCCTGTTCAGATACGCATATTGAGCGCCTACCTGGAACACCGCCGCACCGGCGGAAAGCCAGTCCCAGGCCAGAGCCCGGGCCGGCAGTAAAGCACCGGCGGTCACCGTCAGACAAAGGGTGGCGGCCGCCGCTGTTTTGAATACAAAATCTTTTTTCATTGCAAGATCCCTCCTCCATTAGGAAAATGGTTTTGAAACTGCTCTGTTTTGTTTTTATTATACCATAATTCCAATCCTTAGTTGTTGCGGAAATATGGCAAAAAACCTTTTTCACAAGAGCGGAAGAGAACAAAATAAAAAGATGACATAACATAAAAAAACAGCCTGAAATGACCGGTTAAACAGGGATAAAAGTGTGTCGGAATCCCTTATTTTAACAGTTAAATCCGTGAATTACCGGAAAAAGATGCGTAAAAAGAATCTTTCTGCGAAAAAAAGCTTGCAAAAACCGATATTTATGCTATAATGCAACTGTAAAGGTGTGTTAGTTCCCCGGGCGGGCAGTGGGCATAAAGTCTGCCGGCCGGGAAAAGGGCATTTCTTTATTCCCTATGTATTATAAAACACCGGAACGAGGATGACGGAGTTCGCGTCAGGCAGAGGAAACAAGGCGACTCGCGCCGCCATAGCGAACAGAAGGATTTCTCCGGAAGGATGTTTTGTAATAAATACAAATCGTTTTTCTAAAAGGAGGAAAACACTATGAAAAAATCTTTAGTATTAGCAATGGCTATGGCGTTGGGCGTAACCGCTTCCGCGTATGCAGCCAATCCGTTCAGCGATGTACCGGCCGGCCACTGGGCTTATGACAACATCTCCAAACTGGCTGCTGCCGGCGTAATCGAAGGCTATGGCGACGATACCTTCCGCGGCGACCGTCTGATGACCCGTTACGAAATGGCTCAGATCGTTGCGAAAGCAATGGCTAAAGGCGCTAACGTAGATCGTCTGGCTGCTGAATTTGCTGACGAACTGGATGCGCTGGGCGTTCGCGTAGCGGCTCTGGAAAAGAAAGCTGACAACGTAAAGATTGCCGGCCAGATCCGTTACAGCTACAAATCCCTTAAGGAAGAAAAACCCGGCGCTGCTGATTTTAAAAACAGTGAAGCCCGTCTGCGCACCCGCTTGATTTTCACCGGTAAAGTAAACGACAACTGGAACTTTGTAAACCGTCTGGAAAACAACCAGTACTTCCATAATGATAAGGAAGAGGACAAAGACTTCAAAGGCGAAGATACCGACGTAAAAGTCAACCGTGCTTTCATGACCGGCCGACTGGGCGGCGCGAAAGTGGATGCCGGCCGCGCTGCTATGTACTTGGCGGAAGGTATGATTTATGATGATACCTTTGACGGCGTTTCCGTAAAATACGGCGACAAAGTAAAATTGGGCGGCTACTACGGCAAACTGACCGAAGCAAAATACAATGCGAAAGATAATGACAAGGCCTGGGGCGTAAACGCGAAGGCTGCATTAGGCGATAATGTGGATCTGTTCGGCGGATATGATACCATGTCCTTTACTGGCGACACCAAAGATGATTTGCATATTACCAATGCAGGGCTGAAATTCAAGTTTAATAAAGATATCGCTCTGACGGGTATGTGGCTGCACACCAATGAAGGCGAACACAAGAATGGTGCTGACGCTATTCTGGATCTGTTCGGCGCTAACTACAAAGAGCCCGGCTCTTTCGGCTTGCAGGCCGTGTATTACAACCAGCCTTCCTACTCTGCGGAAGCGCACACCATGAATGGTGACTATGATCGGCAGACCCTGTGGGCTGACGGTTTCAAGGGTTACAGCGTAGCGGCTTCTTACACTGTAGCTAAGAACATGATGGCCAGCGTAAAATACTACGACCTGAAGAGCAAAGAAGACAGCGACAAGAAAGAAAAGACGCTGTGGAGCGAACTGCAGCTGCGCTTCTAATCTGACTTTTGTCAATCGTAGTAATGCGATGATCTGTCGGTTGCAGCGTGGTGTTGGATTGATGGAAGCATCGTGATAATGCAATTACTAAGCAGGACTGTTTCGGCAGTCCTGCTTTTTGGCGTTTTTGTCAGAATCGGGGGAAGGGCGCAGGGAATCGTATCGCCCAAAGCAGTGGCTTTGTTTTTTCAAATTCTTCCGGCGCAAAACCTTTGGGATTACATAGAGCGCGATTTCTCCGGTAGTCACAGAAAATTTTCGATTTACAGCTGGTGTAATCCTGAAAATTGTGGTATCATAAACCGTAGTAAAAGCCTGCCGTCAGGGATGGCGGTCAGTAGGAGGAGAAAAAATGAAAAAAATAGTTGCATTTTTGTTTGCTGTCATGGCGGTTGTTTTGCTGAACACGCCTTTGACCGGGACGGCGGAAGCGGCAAAGGTAGCGGTAGTACCCATTCAGGTCAATGAACAAGAAGTAGAGCGGGCCGGTGATTTTAACAGCTATTATTGGGATATCATCATTAATAAACTGGAATATCCTGAGTTTGAGTTGTTAGATGAAGATGTCGTGGCGAAAGCGGTGCCGGAAGAAGGCCTGAAATCTTTTGACAAGACGTCTTTGATGGAGGTCGCGTCGCAGACCGGGGCTGATATTGTCATCGCGATGCGGATTGACAGGGTACATGAGAAGTTTTTTAATTTCCGCACGGAATCCATGATCGGTATGACGGTACGGGGCGAATACGCTTCTTATAACGGTGTGACCGGCAAATACTATGATAAGAAGATTCGCTATTACGATGAAACCGAAGATGCGTATCTGATCCGAACCGATTGGCAGCAGCGGTGGTTTGTAAGTGAGCTGCGCCGTTATCTGGGACGCACAATCGCTGTAAAATAAGACAGAGGCTTTTCAGTTCCGGTACGAGAGAGCCTGTAGGGGTATAGCAATCGGATTCTGGGGCGGTGGAACCGGATTACAATAATGGCAGCCCTGCGTCTGTATTGTTATAGCAATCGTACTATGGAAGTACGGCAGATAAGTTTGTAGAGGCTGAAGGCACATGTGCTTTCAGCCTTTTCGTATAAGTGTTTTGAACCTTTTGACAAGCCGGGAGTCAGTATGCCTTTCTTTTCTAATTACTATGTCAGTTTCGGCTTATGGTTTCATACCCTTTTCACCGTCTTGCCGTTCTTTTCACTATCTTTTTATGATTTTATCTGGTATAATAATATGGCATATTTTAGTAGGTTTTACCAGGCATTGCCAAAGGATTTATACGGTATTGGAGGGGAACTTTTTGAAAGTAAAAGAGATTTGCCGGGAGACGACTACCCGCGGCGGCGGCAAAATGGGGTTTGCCTATCTGGTGTTGCTGGTGATTTGCTGCAGCTGGGCCTATGAGGCGTATCGTTTCAAGGCGACAGGCGTGTTCAGTCCGGTGGGGCTGGGGATGAATCTTCTCTGGCTGGGTCTTTGGATCTGGAAGGTTTTTTATCGCTATGAGCTGATTTTGCGCCGCAATGAACTGGAGATTATTACGATAGGGCTATGGAAGCAGGCTCACTATATTGTGGATCTGACCCGGACGGAAAGTTTTGCGCAGCGTTATCGCCGCGATTTCTTCCGTCGTACACGGATCAAGCACTATATTCATCGGTATAATATGGCGGATGCGAATCCCACTCGTATTCTGGCTTTTAAAGAGGGAAAAGGCCTGGCGGCTGTAATCTTTTGCTGCAGTGACGAGTTTCTGCGGGAACTGATACGGTTGATGCCGGATAAATATCTGGAATTTTGACGGCCGCAAGAGCCTGAAAGGAGTAAGAGGTCATGGTTGATTTGTCTGCTGTGCCGATGGAAGCCTTTACTGGTCGACTGCTGACAGTGTTTTTCCTGTCTTTCTTTATTATTATCGCAACGGCCCGGATCATTGGCAGCGAACGTAAGGCGCGTTGGTTTAAACGCCGCACGAATTATACGCTGTTGAACCGGCGGGGTATTTTCGGCGAATATCTGAATTTTGGTTATCCCCGTACCTGGGAGGGACTGGCAGTGTCTCTGCTGATGTATGGCATTATTTTTGGTATCGGCTTCTGGTATCTGTGTTTTTATCCGTATGCCTGAGGGTGTGAGTGAGGAGTTAGAACGTGATTAAGGGAACTGTGTTGGAGACTCATGGCGAACGGGCCAAGGTCAGAGTGAACTTTAAAGAAACCGATGAACGGGGGCTGCGGGCTTATATTGACTGTTGGAATCCCATCAGCGCGCATCCCGGTGATAATGTGATCATTGAATATCGCAAGGTGGATGAAAAGAAGGCGAAATTATTCCAGATCATTCTGCCTGTGATTTGTCTGCTTGCCGGCGGTATTTTCGGCTACGTAATGGCAGACTATTTTAAGCTGGAGTTCTGGTTTTGGCCTTTCGTGGCAGGCAGTCTGCTGGTGTGGCTGTTTGTGGCGTATAATTATATTAAAATCTTCCGCCGGGACGCGATCAGCAAACAGGAGCAGCTTACGGTAGCCAGCTTGGAGCCTGTGACTTTTGAGATCAATCTGGACGAAAACGGCGAAGAAAAGGACGAAAAACCGCAGTCCTTTTTATACAGCGGCCGTTAAGCCTGACGCTATGCGGCAGGCATTATAAAATATAATTATAGGGAGTGTGATGTCTTGGCAGAGTTTATGATGAAAGACATGGCGGCGGAAGACAGACCCAGAGAACGGCTATGCCGGCTGGGGGCGGCGGCGCTTTCCAATGCGGAGCTTTTGGCGGTGTTGGTGGGCAGTGGTACAAAATCCCGTTCGGCGCTGCGGATCGCGGAAGAGATGACGCGGAATGAGGGCCTGTATCGCCAGGTGGCCCGCTGGCATAAGGTACAGGAGTTTCGGCAAATCAAAGGCCTGGGCGTGGCCAGAGCCTCCCGTATCCTGGCAGCGCTGGAATTGGGCAGACGCGTGGCCTGCGCATCAGCTGTTGAGTATGAGCACATTACTTCACCCAGTGATGGAGCACAGTATCTGATGGGCAGACTGCGAAACGAGAATCATGAACGGTTTCTGGTTTTGCTTCTCAACACAAAAAATAAAGTGATCAAGACGGAGCAGGTGGCCGAAGGTTCGTTAAACAGTGTGGCAATCCATCCCCGGGAAGTGTATGCGCCTGCTGTTTTGGCTCATGCGGCCTGTATTCTGGCGGCCCATAACCATCCTTCGGGGGATCCGGCGCCCAGCGCGGAAGACCGGCATTTGACAAAGGTGTTGTCTCAGGCCGGCGAGATTTTGGGGATTCCGTTATTGGATCACCTGGTGATCGGCGATGGCTGCTATTACAGTTTTAAAGAGCATGGCGATTTATAGGCCGGCTGCGCAGGCTGCGGAAACAGTGACATCCTGCTGTAGGGTCGGATATATGAGGTGAAATTTTTTATGTTTACTATTTTCAAAAATTTTTCGCATGATCTGGGGATCGATCTGGGCACGGCAAACACGCTGGTGCATTGTAAGGGGAAAGGCATTATTATCCGGGAACCGTCGGTGGTGGCGGTGGACAGCGAGACGAATGAGGTGCTGGAGATTGGGGCGGAAGCCAAGCAGATGATCGGCCGTACCCCGGGCAATATTGTGGCGATCCGCCCTATGAAGGACGGGGTGATCGCAGATTTTGATATTACCCAGTCCATGCTGAAATATTTCATTCATAAAGCGCTGGGGAATCATTCGCTGATCCGCCCCCGTATCGTCATCGGGGTGCCCAGCGGCGTTACGGAAGTGGAAAAACGGGCGGTGGTGGATGCGGCCCTGCAGGCCGGCGCCCGCGAAGCCTATCTCATTGAGGAGCCTATGGCGGCGGCCATCGGCGCCGGGCTTCCCGTACAGGAAGCTACCGGCAGCATGGTCGTCGATATCGGCGGCGGTACCTGCGAAGTGGCGGTGATCTCGCTGGGGGGGATCGTTGTCAGCCGCTCCATCCGTACCGGCGGGGATGCCATTGACGATGCGATCATCCGCTATATTCGCAAGACGTTCAGCCTGCTGATCGGCGAGCGGACGGCGGAGCAGATCAAGATCACCCTGGGGACCGCTATGTTTGTGGATTCTCCGGAAACGATGGATATCCGCGGCCGCGATCTGGTCAGCGGCTTGCCTAAAAATTTGCAGATCAATGCCAATCAGGTCTGCACCGGTATTGCGGAGACGGTGGCCAATATTGTAGACGCGGTCCGCAATACGCTGGAAAGAACGCCGCCTGAGCTGGCTTCGGACATTATCGATCACGGCATTATCATGACCGGCGGTTCTTCTTTACTGCGCAATCTGGATAAACTGCTGTCGAAAGAAACCGGTATGCCGGTTTTTGTCAGTGATGAGGCTCTGGCCTGTGTCGTATTGGGAACCGGTATCTGTGTGGAAAATATCGATGTATATAAGAAAGGGTTCATGAATTCCAATGCTAAGCTGTAAGGAGCGTTGAGGGATACCCTATGAAGAAGCAACAATTTTTAGCGTTGCTGGCGACAGCGGCCTTTTTGCTTTGTACGGTGCTGGCTGTACAGCAACGCTGGCGTTTTCCGTTGGTTAATGCGGCAGTGAATTCGGTGTTGCTTCCTTTTAACCGGGCGGTGCTGTGGGTGCATGATCAAACCGCCGGTTTTATGGAGGAGCGCCGTACCAATGCGTCACTGAAAGAAGAAAACGCCGCTTTAAAAAAAGAACTGGCTAATTTTCACAGCGCGGAATTTCGTCTGGCCCGTCTGGAGGCGGAAAATCAGCGTTTGCAGATACTGGCCGATTATAAACAGACTCATCCGGAGCAGAAATTGTTGCCGGCCCGGGTCCTGGGAGTCAGTTTAGGAGATCTGCATGAGTATTTTTTTCTGGATAAGGGCGAGGCGGATGGTATCAAACCGGACCTGGTCATTATCGACGGGGAAGGCATGGTCGGCGTAGTGGATCAGGTATATCCGCATTACAGCCGTTTTATGCTGCTTTCCGGCAACCGTTCCCGCATCGGTGTGAAGGTATTGCGGGCCACGTCGAAGGCGGTGGGCGTACTGACGGGAAACGGCCCCCGGGGCGCCTTGCTGCAGGCGCAGTATTTCGGCCGTGACGACGACATTCAAACAGGCGACATGCTGGTGACCAGCGGTATCGGGGGAAAATACCCTGCCGGCCTGTATATCGGAAAAGTAGTGGATTTGAAGGGAGACATGACCGGGCTGCAGAAGGTCGCTTTGGTGGAACCGGCTGCGGGCCTGGGTTCGCTGGACAAGGTGTATGTGGTGTTATGGGAGGATGAGAGCCTCCGTTTAAATAAGGAAAGGAAAGAGGCCGGGGAGGCGCTGCCATGAGAATGTGGTCCTGGGTTGGAGCAGCCTTTATTCTGTTGATCTTACAGACGACTTCTTTGGGCTATTTCAGGGGCAATCTGTATTTTGACTTGCCCTTGCTTTTTATTTACGGCATCGGTTTGTTTTACGGCCCTGCGGGGGGGTTGCTTTGCGGTTTGGCCCTGGGCTTGCTGCAGGATACGGCCGCGCCGGATTTTTTCGGTTTTTACCTGTGTACCCGGGGACTGACGGGCTATGGCTTCGGGCGCATTAAGGAAATGATTTTTAAAAACAATTACCTCTACCATATTCTGATCATAGGGTGCCTGAGCCTGCTGTTGCGGCTTTTGTACGGTCTTTCTCTGTTTTGGCTGAGCGGCGACTGGGCTTCCGCTTTTGCGGCCTATGGGCGGGAGACGGCAGGGTATTGCCTGGGAAATATGCTGTTGGCAGCGCCTGTATTTTGGTGTATGGAGCGCCTGCGGCGTTGGGTGGCGGAGGAAGATGTGACCTATCCGGCGGAAAAACACAGGAAAAAGAAGCTCGAGCGTTGATGTTTGTCGGGTAAGAGACAGTTTGTTTAGCAAAAAGGAGAGGGACATTTCTCCGGAAAGGGAGTCGCCGTGCAGAACAAAATTCCGGCCGGAAGGCTGCAAAAAATGTTGGCCCTGGCTCTGGTCATCTTTTTGGTTCTGGCAGGGCGCATGGCCTGGCTGCAACTGTATAAAGGACTGTACTACGGGAAGCAGGCGGACGGCAACCGGATGCGCAGTACTTTGATCGTGGCGCCGCGGGGGCGGATCATGGATCGTCATGGCAAAGTACTGGCCGACAGCGCTCCGGGGTATGTGTTGTACATCCGGACCGGTCAGACCATGCCCCCTGCGGAAATGCAGCGACTGGCGCAGTTGCTGAAGCTGCCTCTGGAAAAAGTAAAAGGCAAGGCGGCCAAAGCGGCCAGGACCTCTGAAGCGATCCCGCTAAAGCAGGAGCTGACAGCGGCGGAAATTACCGCCTTACAGGAAAATTCCCTGGAGCTTCCCGATATCTCTTTAGATCTTCAGCCGTTACGGCGTTATGTGATTCCCGGGTTGGCCGCTCATGTGCTGGGCTATGTGGGGGAAGTTTCGGAAAGTCAGATGACGCAAGGCCGTTATAAAGGACTTCCCGCCGGCAGCATCGTCGGGCAGGGCGGCTTGGAAATGGCCTGTGACGCGCTTTTGCGCGGCGTGCCGGGACGGAAAAGTGAAGAAGTGGATGTGCGGGGCAAGACTGTGCGTACGCTGGCCGGGCAAGCGCCGGTCCCCGGTAAGGAAATGGTGTTGACGCTGGATTATCAGCTGCAAAGGAATCTGGAAGCGGCGCTGGATAAACAGCTGGAAGCTCTGCGGAAAAGCGGTATCGCGCCGAATGCCTACGCGGCGGCGGCTGTCGCCATGGATCCCAACACCGGCGCTGTACGGGCGCTGGTTTCCCGTCCGGGATTTGACCCCAACTGGTTTGTGGGCGGCATCTCTACAGCGCATTGGAAACTGATCAATGAAAATACATTTCACCCCCTGAGCAATAAGGCCATCAGCGGGGAATATCCGGCCGGCTCCACTTTTAAAGTGGTGACCGGGTCGGCGGCGCTGGATCTGCATAAGGTGACACCGGAAGAATTGATTTATGACTCCGGTACCCATTGGTTGGCTGATATGGGAAATGCCGGCGGGGAAGCGTTGGGCTGGATCAATTTTCAGACGGCGTTTGCCATGTCGGATAACGTCTATTTTTATGAGTTAGGACGCCGGGCAGGAATCGAAGGGCTGAATACCTATGCAGGTTATTACGGTTTCGGTAAAGCGACCGGCATTGAACTGCCGGGGGAGATGAAGGGGCTGATTGCCGGTCCGGCGGCTAAAAAGAAGATTTTTGCGGAGGACTGGACCCTGGGGGATACATTCAATGCTGCCATTGGGCAGGGACTGACGCTGGTGACGCCGTTGCAGATCTGTCAGATGTTGTCTGCGGTAGCGGCCGACGGCGTAGTGCATCCGCCCTATCTAATCGAGCGGTTCGTGAATCAGGACGGAAGCACCTATTCCGTGCCGGAACGCCCCGAACCGCGTAAGTTGCCCATTTCGACAACCACCATACATCTGCTGCAACAGGGGTTAAAAGGGGTGACTCAGCCGGGCGGTACGGCAGCCTGGTTTGCCGGACTGCCGGTACCCGTAGCAGGGAAGACCGGTACGGCGGAAAATCCGCACGGGCAGGATCACGGTTGGTTTATTGCCTATGCGCCGGCGGAAAAACCGCAGCTGGTCATTGCCTGCATCGTAGAGCAGGGGAGTTTCGGCGCGACCGCAGCGGGACCTGTTGTGTATGATGTGTTGCAGGCCTGGCTGACAGGGACTAAACTATATAAAGAAGATAAAGATAGTAAAGAGAATAAAGGTAGTAAAGAGGAATAAGTTCCTCAGCAGGCGAAGTATAGCAATAGACAGGAAATGTGACGCAGGCGAAGTATAGCAATATACAGGCAATATGACGCAGGCGAAAGATCACATGGAAGAAATAGACAACAGACAAAAGATAACGCAGGTGAAGGATATAAGGAGAAGCGTTGTTGCGGCGATACATTCGTAATCTGGACTGGATCTTAATATTGACAGTGTTTCTTCTGACCGGGGTCGGTCTGGTGCTGATTGCCAGTGCGACGCATACCGAGGCCCTGCGGACAGGGGTGAATTACTTTGTGCAGCGGCAGGGGCTGTTTCTGGCCGTGGATGTCTTGTTGGTGATTTTGTTGCTGCGTCTGGATTACCATGTGTTAAAACAGGTGGCGCTGCCTTTGTATGTGATTACCTTGATCTTGCTGTTAGGCGTCATGTTTTTCGGTCATTCTAGCATGGGGGCGCAGCGTTGGATTCGGTTGGGGCCGGTTATTTTCCAGCCCAGTGAGTTCTCCAAGGTATTTATCATTGTCTGTCTGGCTGCTTTTCTGGACAAGCAGGCTGGCAGCCTGGAGCATTGGAAGGAGTATTTGCCGGCGGGACTTTTCCTGTTGGCGCCCTTTGTCTTAGTCCTGCGCCAGCCGGATCTGGGTACGGCGCTGGTCTTTGGCGCCATTGGTTTCTCCATGTTCTGGGTCTGCGGCTTTAAAACCCGGTGGATCGCCTGGATGACCGGCGTCTTGATCTGCCTGTCGCCCTTGATTTGGCATTTTTTGCACGAATACCAGCGGAATCGGATCCGGGTATTTTTAAATCCCGAGCTGGATCCGTTCGGCGCGGGCTACCATGTGATTCAGTCCAAAATCGCGATCGGCAGCGGCCTGTTGTTGGGAAAAGGCTGGATGCAGGGCACCCAGAGCCAGTTAAACTTTTTGCCGGAAAATCATACGGATTTTATTTTTGCTGTAGCGGGAGAAGAATTCGGTTTTATCGGCGCAGTGGTCATTTTATTGCTTTATCTGATTTTGATCTGGCGGGGACTGACGATCGCCCTGAATGCGGAGGATCGGTTTGGTATGCTGCTGGCGACCGGCATCACCGGCATGTATCTGTTTCATGTGTTGGTGAATATCGGGATGACGGCGGGGATCATGCCTGTGACCGGTGTACCGCTGCCTTTTTTGAGTTATGGGGTTAGTTCGCTGACTACCAATATGTTGCTGGCCGGCTTGCTGTTGAACATTAATCTGCGTAAAACCAGACTGCAATTTTAGAAGTTGGGGGGACTCTCGGATGAAGAAAGATTTAACGATTGACATGCTGGCTGCCGTAAAAAAACCGGCGCGTTATACAGGCGGTGAATTCGGCAGTATTTTCAAAGAGGAGGCGGAAGTCCGCCTGGCTTTGGCTTTCCCCGATGTGTATGAAGTAGGCATGAGTTATCTGGGGTTTAAGATTCTGTACCATCTGGTGAATCAGATGGAAGGCATAGCGGCGGAACGGGTTTATGCGCCCTGGATCGATATGGAACAGCTCATGCGGGAACGTGATATCGTCCTCACTACGCTGGAGACAAAAAAAGCGCTTTGTGAATGCGATATCGTGGGGTTCACCCTGCAATATGAGCTGAGTTACACCAATATTTTAAATATGCTGGATCTGGGCGGTGTGGCAGTCTTCGCCAAAGACCGCAAGGCAGAAGATCCGTTTGTGCTGGTGGGGGGACCTTGTGTTTTCAATCCGGAGCCTTTAGCGGAAATCTGTGATTTCGCGCTGCTGGGCGAAGGGGAAGAGGCGCTGCCGGAGATCCTGACCTGTTATAAAGAGTGGAAAAAAGCTGGGCGGCCCGGCGGCAGGCAGGGCTTTTTGCATAAAGTGGTGCGAATCCCGGGGGTCTATGTACCTTCGTTTTATGACGTGACGTACAATGACGACCTTACGGTGCAGGCTGTTACATCCAATACACCGGATGCGCCGGCGACCGTGACGAAACGGGTGGTAGCGGATCTGAATACGGTGGATTTTCCTACGGCGCCCATCGTCCCGTTTGGGGAGATCGTACATGACCGCGTAATGCTGGAAATGTTCCGGGGCTGCAGCCGGGGCTGCCGTTTCTGCCATGCGGGGATGGTCTATCGTCCGGTGCGGGAGCGAAAACCGGAAATACTGCGTGAAATTGCCCACCAACAGATTAAGAATACGGGGTATGAGGAAATTTCCCTGGTGTCGTTGAGTACGGCGGATTATTCCTGCCTGGGACCGTTTTTAGATGAAATGATCGAGGACTTTAAAGAGAAAAAAGTCAGCGTGTCTCTGCCCAGTTTGCGTATTGATGCCTTCAGCGTCGATGTGGCGAAGAAGGTGCAGGCGGTGCGGAAGAGCGGGCTTACTTTTGCGCCGGAGGCCGGCAGTCAGCGAATGCGGGATGTGATCAACAAGGGCGTGACGGAAGACGACTTGCTGCAGGCGGTCAGCGCGGCCTTTGCCAATGGCTGGAAAAAGGTCAAGCTGTACTTTATGATCGGTCTGCCGGGTGAGACGGACGAGGATGTAGTGGCCATTGCGCAGTTGGCCCGCAAGGTGCAGTGGAAATATAAGGAGATCACGGGGCAGGGCGGTTGCCAGGTCACGGTCAGCGTTTCTTCTTTTGTACCAAAGCCCTATACCGCGTTTCAGTGGGTGCTGCAGGATACGTTGGCAGAGATTCGGAGAAAACAGGGACTGCTGATTGAAGCGACCCGTGTAAAAAACATGTTCCTGCAATACCATGACGGCAAGACCAGCATCATGGAGGGCGTGTTTGCCCGGGGCGACCGGCGTCTGGGACAGGCTTTGTATCTGGCCTGGCAGCGGGGACAGCGCTTTGACGGCTGGTCCGATGTCTTTGATTTTGACCGCTGGCAGCAGGCTCTGGCGGATTGCGGTCTGGATCCTGATTTTTATAATCATCGGGCGCGGAGTCCTCAGGAAGTGTTCCCCTGGGAGCATCTGCAGCCGGCGGTGAACCGGGTGTTTCTGGCGCATGAATATAAAAAGGCGCAGGAGGCTATGCTGACGCCGGACTGCCGTTTGGGGAACTGTAATGGCTGCGGCGTCTGTCAGCGGCTGGGGGTACCGATTATGGACGGCAGCGGCAGAGCATACGATGCTTCGCAAGAAGCCGGCTTTGCTTCTCTGGCTGAAAAAATGGCCGGCTGTGATAACGAGAGCTATCGGGCGGCGACGCAACGGCCCGGTTTGCCGAAAGAAAGAGGTGGGGCCTGATGAAGCTGCGTTTTCAAATCACGAAGGAAAAAGAGATCCGGTTTATTTCCCATCTGGAATATTTGCGTACCATCGGTCGCGCGTTTCGCCGCGCCGGTTTGCCGGTAGCCTATTCTCAGGGCTTTAATCCCCACATGAAATACTCGCTGGCGTCTGCTTTAGGGGTGGGCGTGGTCAGTTATGCGGAATTTGTGGAGTTGGAACTGACGGAACCGGTAAATCCGCTGGCGGCGGCCAATGCCTTTCGCAAAGCCTTGCCCGGAGGCATTCGCGTGTTGGCGGTAGATGCGGTGGAAAATCAGGCGCCGGCTCTGATGAGTGTAGCCGGCGGGGCGGAGTATCGGGTGACGCTGCCCTGGCAGGGCGCGATCGCTTCGGCCATAGATGAGTTCAATCAGGCATCGTCCGTGGTGTATGTGAAGCAGGCGCCTAAGACGAAAGCCAAAGTGAAAGAAATCAATGTGAAAGAGTATGTTCCTTTTTTGGAGGCTTTCCAGACGGGGGACTCTTTGCAGTTGCATTTTCATTGCCGCATCACGCCGGAAGGCAGTATGAAAGCGGTGGATGTAGTGAATACCCTGAATGAGCGCTACGGTCTGGGTCTGCCGGTGGAAAAGGCGGATATTGAACGGCTGGATCTGTACCGCGTGGATGAGGCGGGAAATAAATGGCCCATGCTGGACAGTCTGTACCAGCACGATTAAAGTAAAGGGGGGCGTACCCTATGCCGCAGAAGATCATTATCAGCAGTATGCCGGAAGAAGCGCGGATGGGTCTGATAAAAGATGATATGTTACAGGAATATCTTGTGGAACGGTCCTTGTCGGTCCATTTAGTGGGTAGTATTTTTCTGGGCCGGGTCAGCAATGTAGTCCGGGGCATTCAGGCCGCTTTTATTGATATCGGTCTGGAACAAAATGCTTTTTTATATCTGGGAGAGACGCAGGATCTGACGGAAGGCTCTCAGGTCTTGGTGCAGATCATCAAAGATCCCCGGGGCAGCAAAGGACCTACGGCCAGCCGGGAAATTACTTTCCCCGGTCATTATGTGGTCCTGTTTCCTTTTGGCGACTATATCGGCATATCACGTAAAATTACAGACGCTGCTGAACGGGACCGCCTGCATGCCCTGGCGGAAAAGCACCGGCCGGAAGGCGTGGGGCTGGTACTGCGGACCGAAGCGGAAGGCATACCGGAAGAAGTACTGGCGGCGGATATCACTGCGCTCCTGGCGGAATGGAATGTGGTGGAAACAAAGTCCCGCCGCACGAAAGCGCCGGCTTTTCTGCATCGGGAGTTAGATCTGTCTGTGCGGATGGTGCGGGATTACTTTACCAAAGACGTAGAAGAGATCGTGGTGGACAGCCGAGAGGCATTTCACCGGATTGAGGAGCTTTTGGTCAAAATGCCCCAGGCGGCGCAGACCCGACTGCGTTTTTGGGAGGGCAATGAAGATGTATTTGCGGCGTTTGGTTTCAGTGATACGATTGCGGCGTTATCCGACCGCAGGGTCAATTTGCCCTGTGGCGGATATCTGGTGATCGACCATACGGAAGCGATGACGGTCATTGATGTGAACAGCGGCAGTTACAGCGGTAAAAGCAATTTGGAAGAAACCGTTATGGAGATCAACCGGGAAGCCGCTCGGGAAATTGCCTATCAGTTACGCCTGCGAAATATTGGCGGCATTATCGTGGTAGATTTTATCGATATGCACAGCGAGACCAATCGTCAGGAAGTGCTGACGGTCCTGGAAGAAGCGTTCGCAGGGGATAAAATGCGCCCCCGGATCCAGGACATTACGGTCTTAAACCTGGTGGAGATCACCCGTAAAAAATCACGGCAGAATCTGGAAGCGGTGCTGTATTCAGATTGTCCTACCTGCAGCGGCAGCGGCAGAGTGCAGTCAAAAGAAGCCATCGCGTTGGAAATCAAGCGGCGCATACGTACCTTGTTAAAAAAACAGGGCAGCGCGAAAGAAATTTTAGTGGTGGCCCATCCGTTGACAACGGCGTATTTACAGCAGCATCAGCTCAAAGACTGGAGCCGGGAGTTAGCCTGCCGTATTACGGTGGAGGCAGACCCTACGCTGCACGTGGAAGCGTTTATGATTTTGGATAACAGTACGAATGAATAGGTGAGGAGAGAAGATGGATCAGACTATATTGCGTGAGGTGGGGCACCGCTTGTACCAGACAGAGCGGTTAAAAGAGATGAAACGCTATCTTGTGTTTCGGGCCCGTTGCCGGATGCATGAAAAAGACATCAACGGACTTTTGGACTTTTTTGCCGAAACACCGGAACGGCAGGAGATACTGCATGGCACGCCGGCCTTTGTGGAACAGGCGACCCGCGCTTTTTTTTATAAAGGTTCGGATTATGCGGATCGTATCGCCCTGATAAAAAATCACGTGTTATTTATGGAACAACATTTTACTGCGGCGGCTGTTTCCGCTTTGTATGTTGATGTGGACACTGCGGTGAATGAAGGGAAACAACTTACTCTCTGGCAGGATATGTTTGAGGATGAACCTCTTTCTATGAAGCTTTGTTTTAAGTCGGGGCAGCGTAAGGAAGGGTGTTTATCGTTGATCCTTTCCTGGGCTGACCAAAGCCTGTATCAGATTATGTTCTGGTTTGGGTCTGACCCGGCAAAAGACGGAACGGCGATCTGGATCGGCGCGTTGCAGGGAATGCCCAATGGTGGGGACGTGATCAAACGGCTGACCAAAGCCTTTTTTGGCTATCGAACTAAAAATCTGATCTTTTATGGTCTGCGAAATCTGGCCCGCTGTCTGGGCATTACGCAAATTTATGCGGTGACCAATGAAGGCTACTATGCGATGAATCATATCCGTAAAGACCGCAAGCTGAAAACGGATTTTGGCGCTTTCTGGGCAGAATGTGGAGGCACTCTCCGGGCAGAGGATCCTCGATTCTTCGCCATACCTGTGGCAGAGTACCGTAAGGATATGAGCGAATTGAAGCCATCCAAACGGGCGCAGCACCGTCGGCGCTTTGAAAAATTAGATGAAATTAATGTGGCTTTTGCTGAGAGCTGTAAAAAATATCTGTTGCAGGGGCACTAAATATGCTATAATATCCATATAATCAATCTACCTATAGAGGTTTAGGAGAATTTACCTTATTGTTTATGGAGGGAGCAGGGATGAAAAAATTTTTTTCTCTTATAATCAGCCTGGCACTTTGTCTGGGGTTGGCAGGTGTGGTGTCGGCAGAGGGTACTTCTTATGTGGCGTCGGAACAGCTGGATGCTGTGGAGACAACGTTGTATGGCACCCATCAGAGCAACTCCATGATGGAGCGGATGGAAAGCCTGGAAGATGATATTTACGGCATGCCTGACGCAGGACGCAATATTCTGGATCGGATTCAGAGCGTGTATGACTATATTTGCGGGACAAACGGCGGGAACGGCAGCTTCCTGCAAAAACTGAACGCAGTGGACAGCCGCTTTAATTCCCAAATCACCCCCGGTCCGGCCAAGACGCGCATCGAAAATATGGAAACGACGATTTTTGGCCAGATTCAGGGCGGTAACCTGAACGACCGTCTGGAGCGCCTGGTGGAAACAACCTATAGCGGCGGTCAGGTTCCTGTGCAGGCAGTAGTTCTGCCGAAAGATTCGCTGGTTAAAATTGAGTTTACAGCGCCATTATCCAGTAAAACTGCGCAGGCCGGAGATCCTGTCTATTTTAAGGTGGCGGATAATCTGTACGTAAATGACGTACTGGTATTAGCGAAGGGTTCTGACGGTGTAGCCGAAGTGGAAAAAGTGGTGCAGCCCCGCAGCTTTGGCCGGGATGCCCGCATTGATGTGAAATTCAGCCATGTGTTGGCGGTAGACGGAAGCAAGGTGCCTGTATATATCGGCAAGCTGGCCAAACAGGAAGCTAAAACCGCAGCGGGCGCAGCGGGCGCTTCTATTGGCGGCATGATTATCCTGGGACCGATTGGCGCGGTAGGCGGCGCTTTTGTAACCGGAAAATCGATCATGATTCCGGAAGGCGCTACTTCTTATGTGCAGGTAACGGCCGACCAGAGCATCAGTGGCATTGTTTATCAGCCGGCGGAATAAGACGCAGTTCCTGAAAGGAACGAGAAGACGCGAAGGCGCAGACTTCTGTATTGTGAGCCTTCCGCGGGTTTATTCGCGAACAGAATTCAAAATACCGGGGGAATGCCGTTCCCTCGGTATTTTTTTTTGTCTTTATATGGTATAATATTTACTGGCTATTTATTGAAAAGTGGAGGCTTCCATGAATAAAAAATTAGTGGCATCCGTATTACTGGCAGGGCTGGCAGCAGCTTACCCTGTCTATGCGGAAGATGATCGGACGCCGGATGAATATAACCCTGAAGCAAAATATGTTTCGCCTTTGGCGGAACCGCCTCGTCGTGCTGTCAATGACAGACGTGCGGTACAGCAGTCGGAAAGAGATGTTGTGCCGGAACGGGGTCTATCCCCGTTGCAGCAAAACGGGGCAGCGGTCAATCGCGCAAGGCCGGGACAACCCAATGGTGCGGATCAGGCCAAAGGGGTAAGCTCGTCACCGCAGGAAGCCGTAAAGGGAAAAATTCCCGGGCCGGGAGGATCCACGTCTGCGACTCTACAGGAAGCCCGGAAAGCGGCCGAAATCAAGCTGAGCGAGACGGATGAAAATTTTGAGCCGGAACTGTTCAAAACCTATCCGGGATTTGAGTATCAGGCCAGAAAATATGCGTCGGAATTTATCGAAGCGCCGCCGGGAACTGCGACAGAAGGCAATAACACAAATTCAGGCAGAATTTCCTCGGAACAGGCCCTTCCCGAAGAGGGGGAAGAAAAAGGGGCCCCCCTGATTATTACGGGAGAGGATGCCCATTACTCTTCGTCAACCGGTGATTTTATCATTCAGGGCAATGTGCGCCTGGTGCAGGGGGATATGAGAATATGCTCCACAAAAGCGGTGGGAAATGCGGAAAAAGGTGACGTCTGGCTGTTGGAAGGCGGTACGTTACAGGAAACTTCCAATACGACTCACGCACGTTGGGCCCATTATAATTTCAATACGAAAACAGGGGAGCTGCGTCAGATTGAAGGACGTGGGGACAAGGATTTTTATAAGGCGCCCCATGCGATCATAGAAAACGGCATGATGATTTTGGATCAGGGGGGAAGCACCACCCGCTGCCCGGCGGTCAAACATACTCCTTGCCTGGAAGTCAAGGCAAAAACCATCACGATCGTTCCGAACAAAAGGATCGTAGCTCGGGGTGTAAAAGTTTATGTGAAGGGTGTTCATGTTTATTCCCGGGATGTTTGGATGAATGAATTTGGCTCCGGCCGGCAGATGATCCTGCCCCGGGCAGGCTGGAAAGATAAAAAAGGCTTTTACATTTCTCTGGATTATGAACAGCCTGTCGGCAATCCGTTGGCGAAAAATCCTACCAAAGCGTACATGCATCAGGTGTATTATTCTAAATCGGGCTATAAACCCTTTTACGGGCTGCGGCATGATGAGCATGATTTTTATGTACGCTTGCATGACGGTTATATTTATGACAGCGATGATGATACGTTGGATGAAGGAATCTGGCTCCACAAAAAAATGGACTGGGGCCTGTTTTTAAAGCCCCATCGTATCGCGCCGGGGCTGCCTCTGACCTACGAAGGGTATGTGACGCACGGTTTGTGGCAGTACACGAACCGGACCTGGTCCAGCTGGCATACGGAAAAAGTCGTCCATTTGCGGCACGATCGGATTTATCCTCTGGGGGATAAAAAACTGTATCTGGATCTGCTGCTGGGCCGTAAGTGGGTCAATGAAAGCAATCCGCAAAATACAGCCTATGGCAAGAGCCTGAATTCTATGATTTACGATGGGGTGATTGGTTATGAATTCTCACCGAAATGGAATGCCTGGACACGCTACCATAACGAACATAAGACCAGTTATAATTTCAGTTTGGGACAGCCCGGGTTTGCGAAAGAATGGCGTACGGGCGTAGCCTGGAAGCCGGATGACAGAAATACAGTGACGATGGTACATCAATATAATGCGGATCACGGCAGCCCTTATTACGGCAATTATTCGACTGCTTTCAGCTGGGTGCATCGTTTCTGCTGTGAAGTGCTGACGATTTCGTATCAGAGAAAACATTACAACAATAAAAATGAATGGAATGTCAAATTTGATTTACTGAACTGGTAATTTTTACTTGAGAAAGCGGTGGCAGATTGAAGCAAGTGATAGAAGAGCGGATGCAGGAGCATCTGCAGGTGCTGCAAAAGGTGATGCGTTCCGCACTGCCGGAGCAGCTGGAAAAAACGGCGCAGTTGATCGATGCAGCGCTGCGTCGGGGCAATAAAATTTTATTTTGCGGGAACGGGGGCAGCGCCGCGGACAGCCAGCATCTGGCTGCGGAATTTGTGGGGCGTTTCCAAACGGAGCGCCGCGGACTTCCGGCTGTTGCGCTGACCGTAGACACCTCCATTTTAACAGCGGTGGCCAACGACTATGGGTATGATGCGGTCTTCGCCCGTCAGGTGCAGGCGTTGGGACAGCCGGGCGATGTATTGGTAGGGCTGTCCACCTCCGGCAACAGCGCTAATGTGCTGCGGGCAATCGCAGAAGCCAAAGCCAAAGGGATGACCTGTATCGGTATGACGGCAGCCGGCGGCGGCAAGATGGCGGCGTGCTGTGATATCTGTCTGGCAGTGCCGGCGGAGGTTACGGCCCGGGCTCAGGAAATGCATATTCTTATGGGACATATTTTATGTGAGCTGGTGGATCATGAATAGTATGGATTGCACGACTTTTATCGCAGAAAAAATCCAGAACCTGAAAATCGCAGTGATCGGTGATGTGATGGTGGATCGGTATTTTTACGGCGAGGTGAAACGTATTTCGCCGGAAGCGCCGGTGCCGGTCAACCGGGTGAAAAAAATCCGCTCGGTGCTGGGCGGCGCGGCCAATGTGGCGGCCAATCTGGCTAATCTGGGCTGTCATGTCTTTGTGGGAGGCGTGACGGGGGACGACGAAAACCGCCTGCTTCTGGAAGAACTTTTACAGAAGGAAGGCATTGATTTCAGCGGATTGATAAAGTCACAGCGTCGTTCTACGGTGACGAAAATGCGCATCCTTGGGGCCCGTCAGCAGATGCTCCGGCTGGATTTCGAGGATGTAGGTGATCTGGCGGCGGAAGAAGCGGACCAGATCAAACAGTGGCTGCTGCAATTGATGGCGCAGGGTCTGGACGGCATCGCTGTTTCGGATTATGCCAAGGGCGTTTGTTCCGACGCGTTTTGCCAGTGGCTCATCCGTATGGCGGATGCGCACCACCTGCCTATCCTGGTGGACCCGAAAGGGGCGCATTGGGAAAAATACGAAGGCTGTACTTTTATCACTCCGAACCTGAAAGAAATGTGCGAGGCGGCAGGGCAGTCGGTGCCCAATGAGGATGAACCGGTACTGAAGCTGGCCCAGATGGCCAGGGAACGCTATCATATTAAAAATGTGGTGGTCACGCGCAGCGAAAAAGGCATGACCCTGGTGGGGGAAAAACGAACAGTGATCCACAGTCCGGCGGTAGCCCTGGAGGTATTTGATGTATCCGGCGCGGGGGATACGGCGGCAGCCGGCCTGATTGCCGCGGCAGCCGGCGGACTTTCTTTGCCGGAAGCGGTCTATATGGCGAACCGGGCCGCAGGGATCGTGGTCGGGAAAGTGGGTACCTATCCGGTACATCGGGATGAATTACTGAAAGATTTATTACAGGAAGAAAGAAAATTAGGTTACGGCTTCCGCCCTCTTTCCTGGAAAGAGGTGGGGGATCTGGCGCAGATCTGGCATAAAAGCGGGGAAAAAATCGTTTTTACCAACGGTTGTTTTGATATTTTGCATGTAGGCCATGTTTCTTATCTGGAAAAAGCGGCGAAGCTTGGCAAACATCTGATCATCGGCGTAAATTCCGACGCCTCCGTGCAACGGTTAAAGGGAGATACGCGCCCCTTGGTTCAGGAACTGGATCGGGCCCGTATCTTAGCTTCGCTGGCCTGCGTGGATGCGGTGGTGATCTTCCCGGAAGATACCCCGGCTAAGCTGATCAAGCTGATCCGTCCGGACATTTTAGTCAAAGGCGGCGACTATCTGCCGGAGCAGGTGGCCGGCCGTGAGTATGCGGGAAAAGTCGAAATCATTGAATTTGAACAGGGGTATTCAACGACGGGTCTGGTAGAGAAAATCGCCGGACTGGCGCGGGAGGGTAAATTATGATTATTGTCACCGGCGGTGCAGGCTTTATCGGCAGTAATATCGTGAAAGGTCTCAATGAAAGAGGACGTGACGATATTCTTGTGGTCGACAATCTGACCAATATGGTAAAGTTTAAGAACATTCAGGGGCTGAACGTTTGGGATTATATGGATAAGTCCGCCTTTATGGAAGCGCTTCAGTCAGGCTGTTTCGATCATGAAAAAATCGACGTGATCTTTCATGAAGGGGCCTGCTCCGATACCATGGAATATAATGGCAAATACATGATGGAGAACAACTTTGACTATACGAAGGCGTTGTTCCACTTTGCCACGGACCGGAAAATTCAGTTCATTTATGCTTCTTCCGCTTCTACGTATGGCAGCGGCGCCCACGGCTTTACCGAAAAGCCGGAGTGCGAAGAAGCGCTGAATGTGTATGCTTTTTCCAAGTTATTCATGGACCATTATGCCCGCCGCTATCTGGACGGTTTGGAAAGTCAGGTCGTAGGATTGCGGTACTTTAATGTCTACGGGCCCCAGGAAAACCACAAAGGCAAAATGGCTTCCATGGCCTTCCAGATGTATAATCAGTTTAAAGCCGAAGGCAAAGTAAAACTGTTCGATGCCTATGACGGCTATGCGGCGGGCGAACAGACCCGGGATTTTGTCTATGTGAAAGACGTGGTGAAGGTAAACTTCTTTTTCTGGGATCATCCGGAACTAAAGGGAATCTATAACTGCGGTACCGGGCACGCTCATCCTTTTAACACGGTAGCCAAAGCTGTACTCAGGCATTTTAACGCGCCTTTGGAAAAACTGGAATACGTTCCTTTTCCGGAAGTGCTGAAGGGAAAATACCAGAGCTATACTCAGGCGGATGCTGCGAAGCTGTTAGCCGCAGGGTATGACGGCGGTTTTACCGCTATTGATCAGGCTGTGGCGGAATATTGCGCCTTGCTGGATAAGACCGGCGGTTATTATCTTCGGCAGAAGGATTGACAGACGCTATGACAGGAACGAAGCTGTGCCTTTTAGACAGGGACGGTGTCTTAAATACCGATACGGACTATTTATATCAGATCAAAGACGTACAATGGATCCCGGGCAGCAAAGAAGCGGTAGCGCTGCTGAATCGTGCCGGTTATCGCGTGGTGGTGGTAACCAACCAGAGTGGTGTGGCCCGAGGCTATTTTACGGAAGAAGATGTGAAGAAACTTCACGTATGGATGGGCGAAGAAATAAAAAAAGCCGGGGGAGAAATTACTTCTTTTTACTACTGCCCCCATCTGCCCGGCGCGCTTTTGCAGGAATATGACAGGGAGTGCGAATGCCGTAAGCCGAAGCCGGGGATGGTTAAGCGGGCTTTACAAGAGCAGCAGGTCCTGCCGGAAAACGCCTTTTTGATCGGTGACAGCCCCCGGGACGTAGAAGCGGCGAAAAGGGCAGGCGTTAAAGGCTATCTTTTTACCGGCGGCAATTTAGCGGAATTCGTCCGGCGGATACTGGCGGGGCAAATCAGGCCCGCCGGGATCTGAAGCTGACGAACTGCCTCTCGGTTTTAAGGAGTTAGAGAATGCGGCGATCCGACGCAGGATAACAGGATCAGAGAACTCACAGGATTTATATGGAATACCGGAATATACTTATCATCAAAATGAGCTCATTGGGCGACGTACTGCATACGTTGCCCTTTGTTGCAGTTTTACGGGACCGTTTTCCCCGGGCCCGTATCAGCTGGCTCGTCCACCCGCAGTTTGCCGCCTTTGTGCCGGATCCGCCCATGGTGGATGAGATACTCTATTTTGATAAAGTAAAATTTAAAAAACTGAACTGGTCCGGCAAATGGGCGTATTTCAAAGAAATGCGGGCCTTGCTTCAATCCCGCCACTTCGATTTGGTGATCGACATGCAGGGGCTGTTTAAAAGCGCAGTGCTGGCAGCAATCAGCGGTTGCTCCCACCGCATCGGCTACTGTGAAATGCGGGAAGGCAGCGGCTTGGTGAGTAAAGCGATCTGCGGCGCACACGCCCGTGATCATGTGATCGAACGCTATCTGGATGTAGCGCGTTACCTGGGCGGCAAGGTGGAAGAGATCCGTTTCCCTATGCCGGAGCTTGCTTTTGAATGGGCCGCTGTGCAGAAAAAAATGCCGTCGGTGGAGGGCTCTTACGTGGTGTTGGCGCCGGGGGCCCGCTGGGAAACGAAAAAATGGCCGGTAGAGTATTATGCCAGGCTGGCCGCTGAAATTTTGGCAGATGGCTGCGCGGTGGTTCTGGCGGGGGGGCCGGATGACGTTGTATTGGGGCAGGCGATCCAAACGCTGACACCGGGCGTGACGGATCTTACGGGACAGACGTCCCTGCGGGAGTTAGGCGCTTTGATTCAGCATTGTTCTTTTTATATCAGCGGCGATACGGGCCCTTTGTTTATTGCCGCGGCGTTTAAAAAACCGCTGGTGGCTTTATATGGGCCGACCCGACCGGAACGCACAGGGCCTTACGACAGCGAGGCGTCCGTCATCCTGATCGCGCCGGTGGATTGCGCCGGCTGTCTGAAAAAACAGTGTGACAACTGGATTTGCATGAAGTCACTGACGCCGGAGATGGTCTTTCAGGAATATAAGAGGAAGCGGGGTGAGGTCGATGGAACTGAATCATAAAAAAATATTGGTTACGTTCCTGATGCATCTGGGAGACCTGACGCTGACGACTCCTTTTATACGGGCTTTGCGGGAAGCGGCGCCTGACTCCCATATCACCATGCTGGTGGATGAAAAACTGAAAGATGTGGTTTTGCACAATCCCTGTTTGGATGAAGTGATCACCATTGATAAAAAAGGCAGGGATAACAGTATTTTAGCTTTATTAAGCTGCGCCCATAATCTGGGACGGATGAATTTTGATCTTTTAATCAATCTGCATCCGAATGAACGCTGTTCTTTTATCTGCGCCATGACCCGGGCAGGAGTCCGCGCCGGTTGCACGAACTGGCTTTTTAAGCCCTGGTTCTCGGTGCTGACCCCGTTAGACAGAAAAAAGCATGCGGCGGATATGTACCTGGACGTGCTTACCCAGTTAGGTGTGAAGAAATTGTCGCATCATGGCCTGGAAATTTTCCCGGGGCCGGAGGACGTAAAATTTACGGAAATGTTTTGGCAGGAGCAGAGTGTGCTTCCTACAGATAAGCTGATCGGTTTTAATATCGGTAGCGCTGTGGAAACCAAGCGTTGGGCGCCGGAACGGTTTGCCGAAGTAGCGGATACCCTGGCATCGCGCGGGTATCGCAGTGTGTTTTTCGGCGGCACCATGGACGAGGCGATGGTGCAGGAGGCAGTCGCCCAGATGCATAGTGAACCGATTATTGCCACAGGACAGTTTACCATTGGGCAATTGGCCGCGGCTATGCGTCGCTGCAGTCTGATCGTGACCAACGACAGCGGGCCCATGCATGTGGCGATCAGTCAGCGTGTTCCCATCGTTGCCATGTACGGCCCCAGTCATCCGGATCTGTACGGCCCCTATACGGAGCGGGCGACGATCGTGACCGCGCAGCCGCCCTGTCCGGGCTGTGCGGCAGGGATGAAGCATCATTGTGATGACCCGCGGTATAATATGCGGTGTATGAAAGAGTTAACGGTAGAACAGGTGCTGGCGGCCTGTGAACAATGGCTTGCCCAAGAGGAGGGAATCTGATGCAGCCGAAAAGGCAAGTGGATCCGCGAAAATTCAAAAAGGTTTTAATCCTGTTTAACCGTTATTCCGGTAAGCAACTTTTTGCCAGTATGCCCTCCCGCATTAATGAAGTATTTAAGTTATTGAAACGGGAACTGAATGCCAAGGTGGAGATGCTGGATGTAGAATTTTTTGAGCAGATGCCGCAGCTGGCGCAAAAAGTGGCAGAGGAGAAGTGCGACTGGGTGATCATTGCCGGGGGCGACGGCACCATTCGGGCTTTCGTAGAAGATATGCTGCACCTGGATTATCATCCTTATATCAGCGTCTTTCCGGCAGGTACGGTGAATCTGATCGCCAAGGAGATGTTTTTGCGGAACGATCCGGTGCGCTGGGTGCAGCGGGCGTTAAAAGGCTTTGTCTATCCGCTGTATACGGCCCGGGCGAATGGGCATCTTTTTCTGACCGTGGCCAGCGTGGGCTTTGATTCTCTGGTCGTAGATAATGTGGGTTTTATGGAAAAACGCCTGTTAAACAAATTCGCCTACGTGCTGCAAAGTACCAAGGTGGTGCGGAATGAGCTGATTTTCAGCAACTGGCGCTATGCGTTTGAAGTGCGTTTGGATGAAGAAGAAAACTGGTACTCCGGTTCCTCCGTCATTATAGGTAAGAGCCGTTATTATGCCGGCCGCTATAACCTGTTTCCGGAAGCGGCGTTGACAAGCCCCGTATTTCATGTGGCTATCTTTCCCGGCCATAACCGCTCTGATATTTTGAAATATGCTTCATTGATTGCTTTAGAAGGACTGAGTCTGGATAAAGGTATTATCCGCCGTACTGCCAGGAAGATCGAAGTCCGTTCTGTCACCTGCGAAGCGGAGTTCCCCGTTGAGTTGGACGGAGACGGTGTTACGGCTACCCCTTTGCGGTTGGAGATGGACGCCACGCCGCTGGCCTTTATTCCCTGAGCTGTTATGAGCATGCCTCACTCTTTATATGCGTTGTGGCAAAAAAATTCATTTCCCGAACCGGTATATTTTCTTTGCTTTACAGTATTTTGCGTTACTTATTTTACTTTTGGATAACAGGTGTTCCATGAAAGATGAGAGAAGAAGTCGTTTTTTTCTGACGGCAGGCAGCATAGTTGTAGTTGTGGCAGTTTTCAGTTGGGAAGCTGTTCGTGCGCAGGCGATCTATGCCGGGATCACGCCATTTCCTTTAGGAGATTATTGGGAACTGGTAATCAATGCGTTGTTGCGTGACGTTGTGATTCTGGCTTTGGGCGGCTTGCTTTTTTTCGCCGTAAACGTATTCCGGACCGGGTACGCCGTTATTTCCCCGCTGTCGTGCTGGGGGCGATTTATCTGGGTTTTGCCGGCTTTATGATTTACAAACTGGCTCTGGATCCGTATTTTCTTACGGCTTTGGCGCTGCCGGCCGGTTTGATGAACAATATTGTGCCGGTATTGCTGGCTGCATTCGTTTATCATCATCATCCGGTTACCCGGAATAAAGTATTATATTTTGCCGTCTATGCGGTCTGTGCTTTTTTAATGCTGCTGGACATCATTTATTTCTGGCAGACCACCATGCACGTGCAAAGCGTTTTCTTCCGTAATTTTAATATTTATGCGATCAAAGGCGTGATGACCTCTTTTTCTGTGACCCAGATTGCCGGGATTATCGGTTTTGTCGCAGTAGTGGCGCTTCTTTTCCGGGGTACGGAGCCCCAGCGTCATAAACCCAATTTTGTCTGGGGACTGATGGTCGTGCTGGGTTATACCTTGCTTTTTAATCTTCTGTATTTTTCCGGCAGTCAGCTGGGGCTTTTTGCTCTGCGTGAATCCGGTCTCTGGAGTGATGAACAGGTGGAAAAGAGCCGGCAGGAATACAGGGATAATCTGGTGACGTCCATTGTTCCCAATATTATCGGGAAAGCTTTGTTTAAAAAAGAAAAAGTGCTGCGGGAAAATGTGCATAAGAAAAAAGAGCTGACCGATAAAGACAAAGAATGGATGTACCAATTGGGGGTGATGCGCAGAACTGTCCCCCAACCTCGGATAGAATCTGCCTATGACCGCGTTGTTATGCTGATTCTGGAGTCGGTACATCGGGATTACATCCATTACTATAATTCTTTTATCCCCGCCGAAGCGACGCCTTATCTGGATCATCTGCTTAAAACGTATCCCCATATTGACAATTATTACACCTCGGCTCTGCCCACTACGGAAGGTCTGAATGCAACATTCCGCTCCCAGTTACTGTTCGACGGGGATATTCCGGGGAAAGGCACGCCTTCTTTGTATCGCAGTGCTCAGCAGCATGGCTATACCGGTTATTTCCTCAGTGCTTCCAGCCGCTATTATAATCACGAATTTAAGGAGTATACGGATCAGTTCGGCATGGAAAATTATGAGGCCCGGGAAGATATGGAGGCGGCAGGCTGTACCGGCGCTTCCGGCTGGGGCTTCCATAATGATGAAATGTATCGTTATACGCTGGAGTCGCTGAAGAAGCTGAAAGGGAAAAAATTTATTTATGTAACCAAAACCCTGGATATGCACCAGCCCTATCCTTATTACGCGACAAAGTGGGAAGATACGCCGGCCAGTTTTCGGGAGAACCAGCTGGTGACGATTCACGGTATGTATTGGGTGGATTCCACCTTTAAAGAATTTTTCCGCGCTGCCGGGGAAGCCGGCCTGATGGATGAGCGGACGCTGTATATCATTACCAGCGACCACAATCCCCATTCCGGCGGAGAATATACAACAATAGTTTCCAAAGAAGAAGACCGCCGCAGTATTGCCCCCATCCCCCTGATTTTTATTTCTAAAAATCTGAAGCCGCTGGCTGGTCTGGACCCATCCACCTATGCTTCGCAGATCGATCTGGCTCCCACCTTACTTTGTTTGCTGGGAATTCAGCCGCCGGAGCAGTTTATCGGGCGGAATCTCTTGCAATATTATCCGGAAAAAGACAGTGCGTTAGGGTTCTTTGGTGATAAAGCGTATTATTACAGCCGGTTCGTAAAATTTGTGGATAAAATTGATGAACCATATCCGCAACATGAATATGAAGATGCGTTGGCTAACTTTGTAATGTTTACCTACTATCGCAGCAGTCTGCCCGCAGGGAAACAGGACTGAAGCGAGGCGAATAAAGGGTCCGGTCAGTTTAAGTCTGCCCATAAGAAAACAGGACTGAAACGAGGCTATGTATATTGTATACATAGCCTCGTTTTGTAGATAAATTGTGAACAATCCTATATAATAAATTAAAATGTAATCCGTGTAAAACTACATTTTAATCGCATTTGCAGCACATTTTGGCGGCAGATGCCTGAAGGAGAGGGGTCTTTTATTATGTTCATTGCTATTGGAATTGTCGTTATTTTAGCAGTCATCGCGTTGCTGCTGAAACGATATGAGTCCCGCATGGTCCTCGTTGGCGCCGGTCTGCTTATGGCCATTATCGCTATGAAGCCGATGATGGCGCTGGATGGTTTTGCCAAAAGCATGACCAATGCAGGGCTTATCATGTCTGTTTGCTCCAGTATGGGTTTTGCGATGGTCATGAAATATACCACCTGTGATAAACATTTGGTATCGGCCATTGCTGCGGTACTGAAAAAATTAGGTTATCTGCTGATTCCCGGCACTGTAATCGCCACCTTTGTGGTAAATATCGCGATTCCCAGCGCGGCGGGCTGCGCTGCGGCGGTAGGCGTTATCTTTATTCCCATTCTGATGTCCGCCGGCGTACATCCGGCGATGGCCGCTGCTGCCGTAAAATCAGGCACTTTTGGCAGCATGCTGAATCCCGGTCTGGTACATAACGGCGTAGTCGCGAAACTGGCCGGAGCACAGATCACTGATGTCATCGGCCATCAGATGAATATCGTGGTGATCGGTATGCTGGTCGCCGCGGTAGTTTTAACGATACTGGCTATACTGATGAAAGAAAATTCGGGTCATGCCGCAGAAGGCGGCATGGAAGCAGAAGATTTTAAAGTAAACGCACTCTATGCCTGCATGCCGTTGCTGCCCGTTGTAATCTTATTGTTAGGCGCGACCAAAGTTGTGCCCGCTTTTAAAATGGGAGTAGCGCAGGCTATGGTGATCGGCGCCCTGGTTTCTTTGGCCGTGACACGTACCAATCCTGTGGGGCTGACCAAAAGCTTCTTTGACGGCATGGGTAAAGGTTATGGAGATATTATCGGTATCATCATCTCGGTAGGCGTATTCGTGGCCGGCTTAAATGCCTTGGGTGTAATTAAAGCCGTCATTGCCGCGATGTTGAATTCCACCGGTCTGGTCAAACTGGCTGCCTCCTTTGGCCCTTTCCTCCTGGCCATTATCTCCGGCTCCGGCGATGCTGCGACGGTTGCTTTTAACGAGTCTATCACGCCGCATGCAGCGGAGTTTGGTATGAATATTATGTCCATGGGTTCGATCGCCACCTTCGGCGGTACTTTGGGACGCACCATTTCCCCGATAGCCGGGGCTACGATCATCGTAGCAGGCATTGCCGGCGTGGATCCTATGGAAGTCTGCAAACGCAATGCGTTGGGTATTACGCTTGCCCTGATTGCAGGCATGGTCATCATGTTGTTCTGATCGACAGACTGCCTGAGTAATTCCGAAGCGTAACCTGTAATGCAAGGCGTTTTTGTAAGATGTGTTACACAACTGGTTCTTGACTGTCAGGTAAATAAGATTTACACTGATACCATATTAAACCATTTCAGATAAGAAAAGTGTAATTGTTTGAAAGGCTGTGTGGTTACATAGCCGCAGGAGCACATCATGGAAAAGGCTTCCTTATTTGCAGTTGAATACGGTTTTTCCTTTAGCTATGGCTATTATTTCAGCTGTGGCTATTTCGCATGGGAAAAACTGGATAAACGCAGGAAGTCGTAAACAGAAAAGGCCCGGAAGTTTCGGGCTGCCAAACCGGTATCGGGCGGGCTCTTTTACGAGCCCGCTTTTTCTTTTTGCGGAAATGGTGTATTAATTTAGGCATCACATAGTAATGCGGTTTGAAAATAAATATAAAAAAGTTTTAGAAAAGGAGAGAGCAACATGATTATCGTAATGAAGCCCAATGCCCCGATTGAGGAAAGAAACAAGATTATCGCCGGTCTGGAGAGTAAAGGCTATAAAATCGATGTCAGTCAGGGAAGCCGGAATACGATCCTGGGTATTGTAGGGGATACGAGTGTACTTAATCCGCACGATATTATGGTCAATGACTGGATTGAAAAAGTCATGCGTGTGCAGGAGCCTTTTAAACGGGCAAACCGTGCATTTCATCCGGAAGACAGTGTGATTGATGTGGGCGGAATAAAGATTGGAGGCAGGGAGATGCAGGTGATTGCCGGGCCCTGCAGCGTAGAGACACGGGAGCAGGTGGTAGGGGTAGCTCAATCGGTGAAGATGGGCGGGGCCCATTTGCTACGGGGCGGCGCTTTTAAACCCCGTACTTCGCCGTACTCCTTCCAGGGGTTGGGTATGCCGGGACTGGATCTGCTGAAAGAGGCCAAAACGGAAACAGGTCTGCCTATTGTGACGGAAATCATAAGTCCCGAAACATTGGAACGTTTTGTGGAAGATGTGGATTTGATTCAGGTGGGCGCCCGCAATATGCAGAATTTTTCTCTCTTAAAAGAGCTGGGGCGTACCCGAAAACCGATCCTTTTAAAACGGGGTCTTTCCGCTACGGTACAGGAATGGATCATGAGCGCCGAATACATTATGGCCGAGGGCAATCCCAATGTTATTTTGTGTGAGAGGGGTATCCGTACTTTTGAGGATTACACACGCAATACATTGGATCTGAGCGCTGTTTGCGCAGCAAAGAAACTGAGTCATCTGCCGGTGATCGTGGACCCCAGTCATGCGGCCGGCTTATGGTGGATGGTTCCGGCTCTGGCGAAAGCGGCAGTAGCTGTAGGAGCAGACGGGTTGATCATAGAAGTGCATAATGATCCGGAACATGCCCTTTGTGATGGAGCCCAGTCTTTAAAGCCGGAACGCTTTGCGGAATTGATGGGCGAATTAAAAGGTATTGCCCGTATTATCGGTCGTGACTTATAATAAAAATATGTGGGGAATATAAACGTACGGGTTATGAAATGAAAATGAGTAAATGATTGATGCTGCATAATTGACAGAGAGTGGGTCAAGAACTGATACCGCCTAACTGACAGGGAATGAGTCAATAGTTGATACTACCTGACTGACAGGAGATGACCAAATAACGGAGGATGCATAAATAATCGGGAATGCGTAGATGAAAAGGAAGCGTAAGCAAATGAAAGAGGGGTTTGTCTGATGGAAAAAACGTATCTGGAACAGACGCTGCAGGAATTGACTTTTGCCATAATAGGGCTGGGGCTTATCGGTGGTTCTTATGCCAAGGCGCTGCGCCGGCTGCGCGTCAGAAAGATTTTGGGTATGGATATCAGCCACGGTATTGCCCAAGCCTGCCGCAATGCTAATATGATCGACGCGATCGTGGAAAAAGACGGCAACGGCCTGGAAGAAGCCGATGTGATCATCTGTTGCGTGTATCCTGCCGCTATTGTTGATTTTGTTAAAACGAATCAGGCTCATTTTAAAAAAGGAGCGCTGCTCACGGATGCTACCGGTGTGAAAGGCGATACGCCTTCCGTGATTCAAGACCTTCTCCCGGAAACCTGCGAATTTTTATCAGCACATCCTATGGCAGGACGACAGGGCAGCGGTTTAGGCATGTCGGATGCGGCAATCTTTCAGGACTCTAATTATATTATTGTCCCGACAGAGAAAAATACACCGGCGGCGGTGGAGTGGCTGAAACAGTTTGCCTTTGCGTTGGGCTGTGCAAGAACGGTCGAGGTTTCTATGGAAGAACACGATAGGATCATCGCCTACACCAGCGATTTACCCCATATTACCGCAGTTGCCCTGGTGAACAGCGCTTCCTATCAGGCGAATACGCCGTATTTTATTGCCGGGGGGTTTCGGGACGCCACCCGGGTGGCGGATATTAATCCGGAACTGTGGAGCGATTTATTTTTGTCCAACAAGGAAAATGTGGTCAGGGAAATTGAAAACTACCAGAAACAGTTGGAGCGGTGGAAAAAGGCCATTGCCGAGTCCGACCGGGAGGCTTTGGCGGAAATCATGCGGGAGGCGGGCGTGCGCCGCAGGATGCTGTATTGAAAAAGGCATCGTTGCGCAAGCGCCTGCTCTGCCCGTATAATGGGTTTATGAGGTGTTTGCGGAGCGTAAAGACAATCGGTAAGGATCATATAAGTCCGGAGATATACCATGAAAGAAATTCAGGTTGCATTAGGGGAAAAAAGTTATTGGATAAAAATTGCCGCAGGGATGTTGGCTGCCGCCGGCGACGAGATACGGCGTGTGTTGCCGCAAACGGAAAAAATCGCAGTGATCACGGATAGTAATGTGGCGCCTCTTTATGGGGAACGGTTACGCAAGAGTCTGGAAATGGCAGGCTTTTCCGTAACAGTGTGGGAGTTTCCTGCCGGCGAAGAAAGCAAAAATCTGGCGGTCCTGGGCCGTTTGTATGAAGGGCTGGCGGCAGCGGGACTGACCCGCAGCGATGCCATTGTCGCTTTGGGCGGCGGTGTGACCGGGGATATGGCCGGTCTGGCAGCGGCCACATATTTGCGGGGGATTGCTTTTATTCAGATTCCCACCAGCTTATTAGCTGCGGTGGACAGCAGCGTGGGCGGCAAGGTCGCCGTGGATCTGCCGCAGGGGAAAAATCTGGTAGGCGCTTTTTACCAGCCCAAGTTGGTGTTGATCGATCCGGAATTACTCTACACATTGCCTCCACGCTTTTTACATGACGGGCTGGCTGAGGTGATCAAATATGGCTGCATTCGGGATACAGGTTTATTTACCTGCCTGGAGCAGCTGCCGGGAGATGCGGCGTTGTTGGCACAGGTCGAGGAAATTATCGCTGCCTGTTGTACGATAAAAGCCCGTATTGTGGCACAGGACGAATTTGATACAGGGGAACGGATGCTCTTGAATTTCGGCCATACTTTGGGGCATGCTGTCGAAAAAGCCTTCCACTATGATACGTATAGTCATGGCGAAGCCGTCGGTCTGGGGATGGTGCTTCTGACGAGTCAAGCGGAAAAACTGGGTTTGACTGATCCCGATACAGCGGCTAAAATAGCGGCTTTGCTGCAGAAATTTTCCTTGCCTGTGGAAATCACACTTCCCCGGGAGGAATTTATAAAAACCATCTCCCTGGATAAAAAGAAGCGGGGCTCTCAGCTGACCCTGGTGCTGATCAAAGATATTGGAAAAGGGTATCTGCATACGATAGAAAGCCGTGATTTACCAAATTACCTGCCCTGATTTGGCCTGCACAGGGCAGCACAAAAGGCTATAAAGCAGTAAAATGAAATGAGGGGAAAAAATGACTACTTATCGTATCCGGCCGTCTATTGTAAAGGGACGCGTGCAGGTACCGTCTTCCAAAAGTATGGGGCATCGTCTTTGCCTTTGCGCAGGGCTGGCGGGCACAGGCAGTGTCGTAGATAATATTGCTCTTTCCCAAGATATAAAAGCCACCCATCGTTTCATGCAAGCCCTGGGGATACAGATCAAAGCGGTTGCTTCCCGGATCCCGGGCAGAACTGCCTTTGCTTATGAATGGGACGGTTGCCTGCCGTCCACTGCCCGGGAAGCGGATTGCGGTGAATCCGGTTCTACTTTGCGGTTTTGTATTCCTTTGGGGGCTTTGTGCAATATTCCTTTCACTTTCCGGGGTCAGGGGCAGCTGGTAAGTCGCCCGCTGGAACCCTACTATGCTATTTTCAGGGCGCAGGGCCTGCCCTGTCAAACCGGTGCAGAGGGGCGGCTTCCGCTGACGGTGAACGGTCGACTGCGCCCGGGAAATTATACGCTTCCCGGAGACGTAAGCTCACAATTTATTTCCGGTCTGCTTTTCGCTCTTCCGCTATTGGAAAAAGATTCATCGCTGACCATTTTACCGCCGTTGGAATCCGCCGCCTATATTGGTCTGACATTGCGCAGTCTGGCTCGGTTCGGTATTCAGATTCGGCAAAAAGATGCGCTGCATTATAAAATTCCGGGGAAACAGCGATATCAGGCCGGCGCGTCCCGGACTTTTGTGGAAGGGGATTGGTCCCAGGCGGCTTTCTGGCTGGTGGCCGGTACGATCGGCAGCAGGGAAGGCATTACCTGCTGCGGTCTGGATCGTGATTCCCTGCAGGGCGATAAAGCGATTTTAACGATTTTATCTCATATGGGAGCTGACATTATAGAAAAAGACGGCAGTGTTACGGCGCAACCTGCTCGGCTGGCGGGCTGCGAGATCGATGCCTCGGATTGCCCGGATTTGGTGCCGGTGCTGACGGTGGCGGCCGCTGTGGCAAAAGGGACAACGCATATCATTCATGCGGGAAGGCTGCGAATCAAGGAATGTGACCGTCTTAACGCTATGGCGACGGAATTAAATGCTTTGGGCGCAAACATACAAGAAGAACCGGAAGGGCTGTTGATTACCGGCTTAGACGGAAAATTGCCGGGCGGCGAGCGGGTAGATGCTCATAACGACCATCGCGTCGCGATGAGTCTGGCCGTTGCGGCGCTGGCCTGTAGGGAACCTATTGTTCTTACCGGTGCGGAAAGCGTAGCCAAGTCCTACCCGGGATTCTGGCAGGATTATCTGGCGGTAGGCGGCAGAAGCGAGATAAAAGATGAATAATTCTGGAACTGTACTGTATCCTGCTCACAGCAGGTGGTGGAAGCGGGATAAAAAATAAATAGTTTTGGCGCTGCATCGTATCCTGCCAACAGCAGGTGGCAGAAATGATATTTTACGAATGGCGTTAAACGATATTGTAAAATGAGGAGAAAACTTATGGGCGCAACCTATGGCCGTAATCTGCGGCTGACGATTTTCGGAGAATCGCATGGCAAAGGCATCGGGCTTGTTCTGGACGGAATACCTGCAGGAACGCGGATCGATGAAGCTTTTATTAAAGAAGAAATGGCCCGCCGAGCGCCGGGTACCGGCTTACTCAGTACGCAGCGAAAAGAAACGGATGCCTATACGATTGAAAGCGGTGTGTTTGAGGGACGGGCGACAGGAACCCCTTTGTGCGCCCTGATTCCCAACCGCGATCAGCATTCCGGAGATTATGGCATTTTAAAGGACACCATGCGCCCCGGCCATGCGGATTATGCCGGTCATGTGAAATATAAAGGATTTAACGATTATCGGGGCGGCGGTCATTTTTCCGGTCGCCTCACGGCGCCGCTGGTTTTTGCCGGTGCCATTGCCAAAACTTTGCTGGCCGTCCGGGGAATCACGATAGGCGCTCACATTGCGGCCCTGGGAGCAGTCAAAGATCGTGCGTTTGACCCTTTGGGAGAAACGCCGGAACGCTTACAGGAACTGCGCCGTCACAGGCTGCCGGTGCTGGATCGCAGCAGGGAATCTCTCATGGAAAACGAAATTATGACGGCCCGCAGCGAACAGGACAGTGTGGGCGGTATCGTGGAAGTGATGGCGGTAGGACTGCCGGCAGGAATCGGCGATCCCTTTTTTGATTCACTGGAAAGCCGGTTGGCACATGCTGTTTTTTCCGTACCGGCTATTAAAGGGCTGGAGTTCGGCACGGGGTTTTGTATGGCGGAGTTACGGGGCAGCCAGGCTAACGACCCGCTGACCTTTACAGAGGGGAAAGTACGGACGGTTTCCAATCACAATGGCGGTATTACCGGCGGCATCACCAACGGGATGCCCGTCTTGTTCCGGGCGGTCGTCAAGCCGACGCCGTCCATCAGTCGGCCCCAGCGCACGGTGAATCTGGCGACCGGCGCCGATACTACGTTGACAATTAAAGGACGGCACGACCCCTGTATTGTGCCAAGGGCCGTCCCGGTGCTGGAAGCGGTTACGGCCTGGACTCTTTGGGATATGCTGTCAGATGTCTGAATGATAGATAGCGGAGGAACATAAAACAGATTCAGAAAGGTTTGTATTGCAGTGTACAGAAAGGATGAAGAAGATGACAGAACCGGAGTTGGAAGCCCTGCGCAGGGAAATTGATGAGCTGGATCAGATTTTGACCGGCGCGCTGGAAAAAAGGATGGACGCGGTAAAACAGGTGGCCGCCTATAAAGAAGCGCGCAGTTTACCGGTGCTGGACAGGGAACGGGAGCAGAAGGTGCTGGCGAAAACCACCGGCTATCTGCACAATCCGGAGTATGCTGCCCCCATGCAGGACATTATGGAAAAGGTAATGGAGACCAGTCGGAATCTGCAAATCGGTATTTTGACCGAGGCTATGAAGAAACGGGCCCGTTGCGCCGACCCCATCCGTATTGGTTATCAGGGCGTGCAAGGTTCTTTCAGTCATCAGGCGTTGGAAGATTATTTTGCGGAAATTCCTAAAATTGAAATGAATTATATCCATTTTGAGGACGTAGTGATGGCTGTAAAGAAAGGGGAAGTCAAGTACGGCGTTCTGCCCATTGAAAACTCCTCTACCGGCGGTATTACCGAAGTCTATGACCTGATGCGCCAATACGGCTGCCATATTGTAGGAGAAAAAATTATCAAGGTGGATCAGAATCTGATGGCCCTCCCCGGTACTCGTATCGCAGACTTGCAAGAAGTGTACTCTCATCCCCAGGGGCTGGATCAGAGCCGCGAATTTTTTAAAAAATATCCGCAAATCGAACTGATCCCTTTTTTTAATACGGCCCGCAGCGCCCAGATGGTCAGTGAAGAAGGCAATAAAAGCAAAGGAGCGGTAGCTTCCAAACAGGCGGCGCGTCTTTACGGCCTGGAAATTTTAGCGGAAAATATTAATTTTAATGCGGCAAACCACACCCGCTTTATTATTATTGCCGCGGAACCGGAGCATCGCCCGGATGCGGATAAAATCACTATTGTCATTGCGGCGAAGCACGAACCGGGCTCCTTATATCATGTGTTGGGCCATTTCTATCAATGCGGTTTGAACCTTGTGAATCTGGAATCCCGTCCGATGGAAGGAAAATCCTGGGAATATTTCTTCCACATCGATCTGACCGGTAACCTGTCAGATCCCGGTGTGGCACGGAGTTTGCAGGAATTGGCCTGCTACAGTACATATTGTATTGTATTAGGAAACTATGTCGCGGATCACAAAAAGTAACGGCTTTAAAAGTAAGAGAAAAGTAAGAGAATGGATAAAAGATGAGTATGAAATTTGGGTTGATAGGGGCAAAATTAGGGCATAGCTTGTCACCGCGTATCCATAAGGAACTGTTTTCCCGCAGAGGACTTGCGGCTTCCTATGAGTTGCTGGAGATGCCGGCGGAACAGCTTCCGTCACAGTTGGAGCGATTGCGGCAGGAATATACGGGGGTGAATGTGACCATTCCCCATAAAATTGCCGTAATGCCGTATTTGGACAGTATATCCCCGGAGGCTGCGGCGATTGGCGCAGTGAATACGATTGCCTTTCGAGAAGGCAAAGCGCTGGGCTATAATACGGATTATTTCGGTTTTGGCAGGATGTTGGAACATTACGGATTGACTCCCACGGGTAAGGATGTCTGTGTGCTTGGGACCGGCGGCGCTGCCCGGGCGGTACTGCAGTATCTGACGGACTGCCGGTCACGCAGTATTACGTTGTTTTCCCGGAAGGTAAGCAAAGTCGCGCCGGATCTGCGGCAGCGTTTTACCATAAAAAATTATGCAGACCTCCCTGCTTTACAGGGAGATCTGCTGGTTAACTGCACCCCGGTCGGAATGTTTCCCAAAACAGAAGTCTCACCGGCAGATGCTTCTGTTATGGCGCATTTCGGGGCGGCGGTGGATTTGATTTATAATCCGCCGGTTACCTGCTTTCTGGCATTGGCGCAGCAGCAAAAGAAACCGGCCGTGAATGGGTTATTCATGTTGGTGGCTCAGGCTGTGGCGGCCGAAGAGATCTGGCTGGGACAAAAGTTTAGCGGCGCGTTTATTGCTTCCCTGACGGAAAGGATCGCGGCAGGGGAAACAGAAAAATAACAAGATTGATGTGATTCGGTACTGACCGATAAATATGCGGAAAATGATAACGGCGTAAAAGGATGTCTGTGAAAAACAGCGTAAAGGGAAGCCTATGAAAAATATCGTGCTGATCGGTATGCCCGGGAGCGGGAAAAGTACGTTGGGACGTTATCTGGCAGAATTGCTGGAACGGGATTTTATCGATGCGGATCAGGAAATTGAAAAAACTTCGGGCAAAACCATACCGGCGCTATTTACTGTCAGCGAAACCTGCTTTAGAGATTGGGAAACCGCTGTGGTGCGAAAACTGAGCCGGACAGAAAACAAAGTGCTGGCTATGGGCGGCGGTGTTGTGCTGCGTAAAGAAAACATCGCCTGCTTGAAAGAAAATGGGGTGGTGATTTTTATCGATCGGTCGCCCGGGGATATCATCCGCGATGTGAATGCGGAGATACGTCCCCTGTTGGCCGCAGGGAAAGAGCGAATCTACGAGTTGTATATTCAACGGGAGAGCCTTTATCGGGAAGCTGCCGACCTTACGGTACCCAATAAAGGCACACTGAAAGACGTACTGGTTCGTTTGCTGGATGCGGCAAAGAATAACACATGATAAAAACAGGGTAAAGAAACATACAGTCAAGACGCATACAGCAAAAAAACATATAAGACAAAATAACGGGAGGCGCAGTATGAAAAAAATTCTGGTGTTGAACGGGGCGAACCTGAATTTGCTGGGAGTCCGTGAAAAAGGAATCTACGGCAGCGAAACCTACGAAGAACTTTGCGCTTATCTTGGCGAAACGGCGCAGAGTCTTAACCTGGAAGTAGAAATCAAACAGAGTAATTCTGAAGGGCAGTTGGTATCCTGGATTCAGGAAGCCTATGGCAATAAAGATGGGATCGTAATCAATCCCGGCGCCTATACCCATTATAGCGTGGCTATTCTGGACGCCTTGAAAGCCGTTCAACTGCCGGCGATAGAAGTTCATATCAGCAACATCCATCAGCGGGAAGAATTTCGCCGCCACTGTGTGACTACCGCCGGCTGTATCGGTCAGATTTGCGGTTTGGGTACAAAAGGCTATGGCCTGGCATTGGAGTATTTAGCGAAACTGTAAGTATTTCTACACTGTTTTACTGATAATATGTACCCCAAAAGTGATGACTTTTGTGTTGTCAGTTACGCTTCTTCTTCGTTCTTAATGTTAAAGACCATGCAATAGAGTGTAGGCATAAAGATGAGGGTGATCGATGTGGCTAACATGAGGCCGCAGGCAATGGCAATAGCCAATCCCCGCCAAAAATCGTTGGGGAACATGGGAATCAATCCTAAGACCGTAGTAAGCGCTGTCAGCATAATGGGGCGGAAGCGCACGACCACTGATTCTTTGACTGCGTGTAAGGGGGTCATTCCCTGCGCCAGATGCTGGTCAATCTGATCTACCAGTACTGTGGCATTGCGGATGATGGTGCCGATCAGAGCCAGAGCGCCTATTTCAGCCATGATACCCAGCGGAGTATTAAACAGGAACAGCCCCAGGATTACACCGATTATGCCCAAAGGAGCGGTACATATAACGACGAAAAGTTTTTTGATGTCTTTCAGCATGAGCATCAGGAGTACCAGCATAATGACCAGCATGGCAGGCACTGGAGCCAAAATGGAAACCAGCGCATTGGCGCTTTTTTCGGCAGGGCCATCTTCTTCGATGGTTACAGACGCAGGGAAAGACTGGCGGTTTTTCTTTACTTCCGCCATGATATTCCGTGACACATCGTTGCCGGTGGAGCCTTCCGTGATCCCTGCATTGACCGTAATCGTAGGTTGGAGATTCCGTCGCCAGATCATACCGTCCTCATTTTCATAGGAAAGGTGCGCCACCTGATTTAAGGGCACGGCCCCTTTGGCCGTAGGAATGCTCAACATACCCAGATCGCTAATCTTACTGTGGTCGCGAGGTTCCAGACGGAAGACCAGATCGATAGCCTGATCTCCTTCATAGTACTGGCTGATGCTGTACCCGTTAATTTCGGCGAATAAGGCGGAGGAAACCGCTTTGCGGGTCAGCCCCATCTGCCGCAGTTTATCGTCATCCAGTTCCACTTTTACCGATGGTGCTTTTTCCATCCAGTCATAGCGGATCAGGGTGACATTTTTGTTAGCCAACATGATCTGTTTTAATTTTTCCGCCGCCAGTTTCACTTCCTGGTCGGTAGGCGCGCTGACCCGGATCATGACAGGATAAGGCGTAGGCGGCCCTAAAGGAATGGAACGGGAATAGCTTTGCACGTTGGGCATTTGTTCTTCGACCAGTGTTTTAATTCTTTTTTCCAGATGGTTACGACTGTCGGTGTCTTTTGCCACTACTACCAGTTGGGCATAGTTATCCCGCGGCAATACCGGGTCAATTACCAGCACAAACCGGGGACTGCTTTTTCCTACATAGGTAGAAATACTGGCGACGCCTTCTTCCTGCATAACCAGATCTGTCAGTTTTTTGGCCGCGGCATCGGAAGCTTTTAAACTGGAGCCTTCCGGCAGATTTAATTCGACTAAAAGCTCCGGTCGTACGGAGGCCGGGAAAAACTCCTGCTTTAAAGTCTGACTTAATAAAAGAGAGGCGGCAAAAATAACCAGGGTTCCCAGGATCACGGTAATGCGGTGGGCCAGAGACCAGTTCAGAATCTTACGGAATACTTTATAGAAACCCTTTTCGTAGAGAGGTTTTTTTCGTGTTGCTTCTGTAGAAGTGCCGGTTTCAGACAAAGCATGCTGTTCCGCTTCCCGCGAAGCAGCGTTTTCTTTTGTTGCCTGCGCCGCCGGATTTTCTTTATTTTTAGACGGCATTTGCGGGGCCTTAAGCCAGGCATGAGCCAGGGCCGGAGCCACAGTAGAAGCGATCAGCCAGCTGCTCATCAAAGTCACGGAAATAACTATGAACAAGCTGCCTGCATAGTCCCCTACGTTGGATTTGGCAAACGCAATAGGCATGAAGCTGATACAGGTGATCATGGTGCCGGTCAGCAGCGGTTTGGCCGAGCTTTCAAAAGCGAAGGAGCAGGCTTTTAGTCGATCCCAGCCTTCATTGATCTTGGTTTCAATCATCTCCACTACGACTACGGCATCGTCTACCAGCATGCCCAGAGATACAATTAAGGACCCCAGGGATATTTTATGCAGGTCGATACCCCACAGATACATGCCGACCATGCTGCACATGAGCACCAGGGGGATGCAGATGGAGATCACATACCCGCTTTGCCGGCCCAGGGTCATAAGGCTTACCACCAATACGATCAGGATTGCTTCGACCAGACTCTTTGTAAATTCGCTGATGGCGTTTTTTACAACCTGCGGCTGATTCAGTACCTGATGCAACTCAAAGCCCAGAGGCAGCGTTTTTTGTAGTTCTTTTACTTCGTTGGCCAGATTACTGCCTAATTGCAGGTTATTGCCGCCATCTATCATAGAAATGGCGATGCCGATGGCCGGTTTACCGTTAAAATACATTTTCGGCTCAGGCGGATCGGCATAATCCCGCTTAATCGTGGCTACATCACCCAGACGCAGAGTGCGCCCATTCCCGCTGAGCGGCAGGTTTTCAATGTTTTTTACGGTATCCGGCAGTCCGGTCAGGCGCAGATAAATGTTCTGTTCGGCGCCCTGCTTCATGGCGGTGGGAGTCACGGAAGTTTCCGCCTGAATAACCGAGGCCAGCTGATCAATGCTCATTCCCAGCTTGGCCAGTTTGGCGTTATCCAGCTGAATATAAATTTTTTCCGGCTGTACGCCCAGAAGTTCCACTTTTTTTACATCCGGAATCAGAACAAATTTGTCCTTGATAAGGCTGGCTTCTTTGCGCATATCCTCATAGGAATAGCTGTCTGAAGTAATGGCGTACACATTGCCGAATACATCGTCAAAATGATCATTGTAATAGGGACCATACAGCCCGGCGGGCAGTGTGTTTTTTCCGTCACTAACCAGGTTGCGGACTTCCTGCCAGCGGAGCTTGCTCTCTGCGGTGGAAAGCGTTTCTTTCAAAAATACGTTGACGACACAGACACCGGGACGGGAATAACTGGTAATGTAATCTACGTCAGGTACGGTCTGTGCGATTTTTTCAATTTTATCGGTGACCTGCATTTCCATCTGTTTGGCCGTAGCACCGGGCCAGGCGGCGGAAATGACCATTTGTTTGACGGCAAAATCGGGATCTTCCTGCCTTCCTAACGTAAAGTAAGAGAAGATGCCCATGACGGTTAACAGCACCGCAAAAAAGTAAATAACCTGTTTGTGTTTGATTGACCAGGTGGCCCAGTTTCCTCTCATTTTGCTTCACTGCCTTCCAATCGTACTTCCTGTCCTTCTGTTAGCTTGTTCGCACCGCCGGCAACCACTACATCTCCTTTTTGCAGGCCCTGGGAAATCCTGACATTGCTTCCTTCATAGCCGTCGGTCTTGACTTCTGTCAGCGTGGCTTTATGCTCCCGTATCACCCATACCCCGGGTTTGTCGCCTGTCTGGTAGATGGCCCCGGCAGGAAGCAAAAACGCGGAAGAGGTGCCGGTGGAAAGCATGACTTTAGCCGTCATGCCCAATTTTGCGGATGGGGGCATTTCCTCTACCGCCACCTTTACCTTATAGGTGCGGGTGACGCTGTCTGCCATAGGTGCGATTTCGCTGACGCGGCCTGGCACTGTAAGATCTTGCAGCGCCCAGAAAGTGATCGTGGCAGGCTGTCCGGGCTGTATTTCTCCGATACGGTTTTCCGGTATGAAAATCTGAATCTCCCGGTTACCATCCTGCACCAGACTGATGACCGGCGTACCGGCGCCTACCACCTGTCCCACCTCGCAGGACAAAGAAGCTACGCTGCCGTCATGATCGGCTACCAGACGGGTGTAGCCCAACTGATTCTGACTGGCGGTCAGCTGCGCCCGGGCACTTTGCAGATTTGCGTCGGCTGCTTCAAACTGGGTTTTATACTGATCCCGCACCATCGCGCTGACCGCGCCCTTAGCATGCAAAACATTGAATCTTTCATAGTTATCTTTCGCCAGACGGTAGTTGGACAGAGCCGCGTTACAGGCAGCCTGCGCCGCATTGACGCTTTGGTTTACATCTTTGGGATCGATTTCCAGCAAAACCTGACCCGCCCGCACCCGATCTCCTAAATTTACCTGACGACTGACAATTTTGCCGCCGGTCTGAAAAGCCAGGGTGCTTTCGTATTTGCCGCGGACTTCGCCGGGATATATAACCGTATTATCCGTAGAAGAAGCACCTACGGTGATCGTGCGTACTACGGGAATCGGTTTTTCTTCCACGGCGTCAGGATGTACGGTGCCGTAAATACGCCAGCCGATGAAAAGAACCGCAACGGCACCGGCTATAAGATAATGTGTTTTTTTAAATTCAAATTTCGGGAGTTTCATTGTAACGTCTCCTTTCCGGTAGACAGAGTCTGTAAATAATCAAGATAAACCCCTTGCAGGCGTGAGAACGGATCTTTCCCTGTCAACATACTGCTGTCTGACAGGCTTTCGTATCGACAGGTTAAAATAAAAAGTGCAAAAATACTGAGCAACGTAAAGGCCGCCCGTCGACAATCTACGGAGGCGTCAATATAGTGTCCGGCTTTGGCCGCTTCCAATTCTCCGGACAAGCCTTCATAAATGGCAATGATCCGTTCCTGTACCACATCGGCAGCCGTTTTCGTAGGTGTAAGAAATTCACGGTAAATCATGTAAATGCTGTGAGGATCTGCCAGATGCAGCCGGGCCTGCGCATCCATAAACCGCTTGATATGCTGTAGTGGAGACAAAGAAGTGTCCTTCCAACGGACCATCATGGAAAGAAAAATCTCGGTCTGCTGTTTCAGAACTACCTGGTACAATTGCGCCTTGCCGCCGAAATAATAGGAGATGAGCGCACTGTTGGTACCTGCCAGCTGCGCGATCCGCTTAATGGTAACTCCATCGTAGCCGTTTTCGGCGAATAATTCTTTAGCGGCCTGCATGATTTTGGCGGAGGTATCCTGTGTTTGTCCGGTTGTAGCCACCATAGCGTAACCTTCTTTCTTTGAATTCCATAAATATGCGCTTACTTAATTATTCAGGTATTTATTCAGTTCCCTGATTACCGGCTTGCTTATCCAACGTATTTGTCTTGCTTAGACGCATCTGTATTGAAACTAAAATGTGTAATTTACCTGGCAGTATCATGTGTAAAATTGGGCTGTAAGCAAAGTGTAAACTATCTTTATCAATCGTATTATACGGCATTTTAAAAAATTAATCAATCGTTTAATTAAAAAAGGCGTGAGTTATTCATAGAGAGGTTTATACTGTGCCCAGTACACGTTTTGCATAAATAAAAGTTTGTGTCGAACATAGAGAAAACTTCGTAAAATAAAAAACTTATGTTATACATGGTAAAACTTTGAAAAAATAAAAGTTTGTGCTGGGAATAACAAAAAATTTGGAAAAATAGAGGATAGTAGCTTTAATTGTAGCATTTATTACACAACTGGTATTTGACTTTTCTCCGGAAGACGCCTATAATTGCACCTATACAAGCGAATAGGTTCCATGAAGGAGAAAAGTACATCCCGGTCTGTTCAGAGAGATGGTGGTCAGTGCAAACCGTCCGATCGCGGGTCGAATTCCGCTCCGGAGAAGTCAGGGGCAGCAACCTGGCCGGGTCCGACCGATATCTCGGAAATGAAGGCCGTAAAGTAAGTAAAAGATACGATTACGGCGAACTAAGGTGGCACCACGTGAGCTGACAGAGTGCGTATTTTCAAACGCAGTTTCAGGCTCTCGTCCTTATTACAGGGACGGGAGTCTTTTTTATTTGCTTGGGCGACCGTCTGTCGAAAGTTGTCAAGCAAGGGGAATTGGTCGAGAAAAGACGTTTACAGGAGGACAGGTCAATGAAAAAAATTATTGTGACGGAAAGCATTTCTGACAAGGGTGTTGCTTTATTGAAGGCGCAAAAAGACTTTCAGGTAGATGTAAAGATGAACCTGACGCGGGAAGAACTGTTGGAACAGATTCCGGAATATGATGCCGTCGTTGTGCGCAGCGTGACAAAAATCAATGAAGAATTTTATCAGCATGCTGCGAATTTAAAGGTAGTGGGCCGGGCCGGTAACGGGGTGGATAATATTGAAATGGAAGGGGCGACCAAGCGGGGCATTATTGTGGTCAACACTCCGGAATCCAATATTGTGTCCGCCTGCGAACACACCATCGGTTTACTTTTGGCTTCCTGCCGCAACACTCTGCGGGCCCATAAAATGATTGAAAGCCGTGTCTGGGATCGGAGCGGTCTGAAAGGGATGGAACTTTGCGGTAAAACGCTGGGGATCATCGGTTTGGGACGTATCGGCGGCCTGGTGGCGACCCGTATGCTGGCCTTCGGCATGAAGATCATTGCCTATGACCCGTATATTGCCGATGCCCGTTTCCGAAAATACAGTGCCAAAAAATGCGAAACGCTGGACGAACTGCTGAAAGAGGCGGATGTGATTACGATTCATACGCCCCGAACAGAAGAAACCATGAACATGATCACCTACAAAGAGTGGGAGAAGTGCAAAAAAGGCGTTCGGGTAGTGAACTGTGCCCGCGGCGGGCTTTTTAATGAACAGGATCTGGCCAGGGCCATCAAGGAAGGGATGGTGGCCAGCGCCGGCATCGACGTGCTGGTGGACGAACCGAAACCGATTTCGCCGCTGATTGATCTGCCTCAGTGTGTGCTGACGCCTCATCTGGGGGCAGACACGCAGGAAGCGCAGGATAATGTAGGGATCGCCATTGCGGAAGAAGTGATCGCGGCCTTACGGGGCGAAATGGTGCCGAATGCGGTAAATTTGCCGGCGCTCCAGGCGGGCGAACTGGCCGTGATGAAGAACTTCCTCACCTTGGGCGAAGATTTGGGCAAGCTCTATTACCAGTTGGAGCATGAAGCTATTGAAAAGGTGGAAGTGATTTACAGCGGCGCATTGGCGGAAATGGAAACCAGCATGATCACCCGGGCGGTCTTGAAGGGCGTCTTTGAACCGATTTTGAAAGAGCGGGTAAACTATGTAAATGCGGAAGTAACTGCCGGCGGCCGTGGGGTGGAAGTGATTGAAAGCAAAGAAAATACACCGCAAAATCTGCTTACTGTAAAAATTCATTCTAAAGGGAACTTGTTTACGGCAGCAGGCAATGTGACGCCGGAAGGAGAGGTGCGCATCAAAAACATCAACGGCTATCAGTTCGATGTGGAACCCATGCCTTTCATGCTGGCGGTAAATAATGAAGATAAGCCCGGTATGATCGGGCAGCTCGGTACCTTACTGGGTGCTGCCAGGGTCAATATTGCCACCATGCAGGTCAGCCGCAACCTACAGAACGGGGTGGCTATGATGCTGATGACTGTGGACAACGAAGTGGTTCCGGAAACATTGAAATTGTTGCAGGGGGTGACCGGCTTTTCCCGTCTGCGTCAGTTAAAGATGTAAGATTGGTATAAGTCGGACAGGAAGTAAAACGATCCGGCAGAAGAAATTCCGTACTCTTCTGCCGGATTTTCTGTTGCAGGTTCAGGGTATAAGAAAAAAGCGATTCACAAACTTTTCATAAACGTGGTATAATAAACTATAATTTAAAAGTTACCGAAAGGGCTCCGGTAAGTGTTTTACCGGCCTGATCAGGGACAATGGAGGGATTTTATGCAGGACGGTATGCTGGAGAAACTTTTTCACCTGCGGGAAAATGGTACGACTGTAAAGACGGAGATCATGGCAGGTGTCACTACATTTATGACGATGGCTTATATTCTGGCGGTCAACCCGTCTATCCTCAGTGTGACGGGGATGGACAAGGGGGCATTGCTGACGGTTACGGCGCTGGCCTCCTGCCTGGCGACGTTGTTCATGGCGGCTTTTGCCAACTATCCGTTTGCTTTGTCCGCCGGGATGGGGTTAAATGCGTATTTTGCCTTTACCGTAGTAAAGCAGATGGGCTATTCCTGGCAGATGGCTCTGGCTGCGGTTTGCGTGGAAGGCATCATCTTTATCCTCATGTCGCTGACCAATATGCGGCAGGCGATTTTTAACGTCATTCCGCTGAGTTTGAAACGGGCGGTTTCCGTAGGTATCGGTTTGTTTATCGCGCTGATCGGCCTGTTTAATGCACAGGTGATCGTGGCCAATCCGGCGACCAAAATCGCTTTGTTCTCTTTTAAAGGCTCTCTGGCGGATGGCAGTTTCCATACGGTAGGAATCACGGTAGTATTGGCCATCCTCGGCATTTTGCTGACGGGCATTATGATGGCAAAAGACGTGAAAGGCAGTATTCTGTGGGGCATTTTAATCACCTGGCTCATGGGTGTGGTTTGTGAATTAACGGGTCTGTATATTCCGAATCCCAAGCTGGGCGCATTCAGCGTATTACCGAATTTGTCAGCGGGGGCGGCTTCCTTCCTGCCGGCGGATCCGTCACCGATTTTCTTTCAGTTGGATTTCAGTAAATTTGCTTCCCTGGATTTTCTGGTGGTGATCCTGGCTTTCTTATTTGTCGATTTATTTGATACCCTGGGCACGTTGATGGGTGTAGCTTCTAAAGCGAATATGCTGCGGCCGGATGGTACGCTGCCCCGGATCAAAGGCGCGTTAATGGCCGATGCCTGCGGTACGGTTGCCGGCGCTATGATGGGTACCAGTACTATCACTACGTTCGTGGAATCGGCTTCCGGTGTCAGCGAAGGGGGTCGTACCGGTCTGACGGCTGTGACGGTAGCCGTACTGTTTTTCCTGTCCCTGTTCCTGTCGCCGTTCTTTATGGCGATCCCCGCTTTTGCCACCGCTCCGGCGTTGGTTATCGTAGGTTTCCTGATGGTTTCTTCCATTACTCAGATTGATTTCAGCAATCTGTCAGAAGCCATTCCCGCCTACCTGTGCATTCTGGCTATGCCCTTTACCTACAGCATCTCTGAAGGCATTTCCTTCGGTATCATTTCTTATGCTATAGTAAATACGCTGACCGGACATGCCAAACGTGTCAGTCCCTTAATGTACATACTGGCTGTGATCTTTATCTGCAAGTACATTTTGTTATAAGCCTGTGAGACTATCCTGTGCCAAACTGTTACGTCCGTAACAGAGTGCAAGTATTTTTAAATGAATTTGAAAAAGCTAACGAAAATCCTTGACTTCTGCTGTTTTATTTACCATAATGTAACAGTATAATACATGTAAGCAGTGTCTTACCGAGCTTTTAGAGATCGGAACCCTGCCCGGGTAAAAAGTAAAGGCGGAGAACGGAAATTGATTACCGGGAACGGCGCAGAGAAGAAGCGGCTGGTGTGAGCTTCTGCCGGGAAGGGCGTCATCTCATCCGGGAGCTGTGTCTGTGAAGAAAGTAGCGGACAACGTAGGCGCGCGTTAGGCGTAGGGCTGTAAAAAGCCGCAGAAACAAGAGATAAATCAGGGTGGTACCGCGAAAATTTTCGCCCCTATCTGTATGTACAGGTGGGGGTGTTTTTATTTGGCGGAGCCGGGAAATAGCGGGCAGGCAAAGAGAAAGAACAGGATTTTGCGGAGTAAAGGCATGTTGCGGCAACAATGGCAATCAAATACTTGCATGATGGAAGATGAGGAGGAAGACAGCATGGGTATGACGATGACACAGAAAATTCTGGCCCGCCATGTAGGGCGGGAAACGGTAGAAGCAGGGGATCTCCTGGTTTCACAGGTAGATCTGGTGCTGGCCAATGATATTACGGGTCCGCCTGCCATCAAAGAGTTTAATAAAATCGGGCGCCCGGTTTTTGACCGGCATAAAATTGCCCTGGTGCCGGATCATTTTTCGCCTTGCAAAGATATAAAATCAGCTACATTGTGTAAAGAACTGCGGGAGTTTGCCCGGCAGCATGAAATCACGCATTATTTTGAGGTAGGGCGTATGGGCATTGAACATGCGCTGCTGCCGGACAAGGGGTTGGTGGCTCCCGGGGAAATCGTGATCGGCGCGGATTCTCATACCTGTACGTACGGGGCGTTGAATGCCCTTTCCACCGGTATGGGACAAACGGACATCGGTTGCGCGATGGCTTCCGGCAAGGCCTGGTTCAAGGTCCCGTACGCTATTAAGGTGGAGCTGACCGGTAAACTGCCTGACTATGTAAAAGGCAAAGATCTGATCCTGACATTGATTGGTCTTATCGGAGTGGACGGAGCCCGATATGAAAGCCTGGAATTTACCGGCCCCGGAGTGCAGGAACTGGATATGGCGGATCGGTTTACGATTTGCAATATGGCTATTGAAGCCGGCGGCAAAAACGGTATCTTTCCGGTTGATGATAAAACGCGGGAGTTTCTGAAAGATCGTGTGACTCGTCCCTGGAAAGGCGTGGAAGCGGACCCGGACGCGGTTTATGAACGGGTGATCTCCATCGATCTGTCAAAGCTGGAACCGGTGGTAGCCTATCCTCACTTGCCGGAGAATACTCACCCGGTCGGGGAATCTCATCAGATACAGATCGACCAGGTTGTGATCGGCTCCTGTACCAACGGCCGCTTGGAAGACCTGGCCCAGGCTGCGGAAGTGCTGAAGGATCATAAGGTCCATGACAGAGTTCGCTGCATTATCATTCCCGCAACTCAGGAAATTTATCAGAAGGCTATGGAATTAGGGTATGTGGATATTTTTATCAAGGCTAATGCAGCCGTTTCGACCCCTACCTGCGGACCTTGTCTGGGTGGCTACATGGGGATACTGGCAGTGGGGGAACGCTGTGTTTCCACGACTAACCGTAATTTCAGAGGCCGCATGGGTCATGTGGACAGTGAAGTGTATCTGGCCAGCCCCTATACGGCAGCGGCCAGCGCGGTTAAAGGATATATTGCGGGAGCAGGGGAGGTATTGAAATGAGCAGGATCTGGCGGTATGGAGACCATGTGGATACGGACGTGATCATTCCCGCCCGGTATTTGAATATTGCCGATTTTAAGGAATTGGCAGAACATGCCATGGAGGATATCGATACGTCGTTTTCCGCGGGAGTGCAGACGGGGGATGTGATCGTGGCCGGCAAAAATTTTGGCTGCGGCTCTTCCCGGGAGCATGCGCCCATGGTCCTTAAGGTAAAAGGCGTGCAATGTATTATTGCTGAAAGTTTTGCCCGTATCTTTTATCGCAATGCCATTAATATCGGTCTGCCGGTATTGGAAATTGGCAAAGCGGCGGAAAAAATCGAAGCGGGCGATACTGTGGCTGTGGATTTGAAAACGGGAAAAATTGCGATTTTAAACAAAGATATCGTGATTCAAACGAAGCCGTTGCCGGAATTTTGTCAGGAAATTGCGGATTGCGGCGGTTTAGTGGAATATATGAAGCAGTTGAATCGTTGATAAGAGCGCGTTTTAGAGAAAGAAATTTTTCCTGAAACAAGCAGATGCAGGAGACTTAGGGGACTACTGTATAAAAGCAGATAAATAGAATACGTTACTTACCTGGTTTCTTGATGTCGTTACTTAAATATATAGAAAAAGGACTACTTAGGGGTAATGGGTATGAAAATCACATTGTTGCCGGGTGACGGGATCGGCCCGGAAATCGTGTCTGCCGCAGTGGAAGTAATGGATGCGGCAGCGGATAGATTCGGACTTCGGTTGGACTATGATACACAATTATTAGGCGGGTGCGCGATCGATGCTTATGGCGAGCCGTTCCCTGCGGTGACGGAAGCTTCGGCCAAGGCGGCGGATGCAGTACTGCTGGGGGCCGTAGGGGGGCCGAAATGGGATCAGGCGGCTCCGGACATACGTCCGGAAAAAGGACTGCTGCAGATTCGCAAAGCGCTGGGGTTGTACTGCAATCTGCGCCCGATGAAGGTCAGTCGTTTCACTGCGCATCTGTCTCCGTTAAAAGAAGAACGGGTGAGGGATACGGATCTGCTTATCGTCAGGGAGCTGACCGGCGGCATTTATTTTGGGGAGCATCGGGAAGCGGCGTTGGTCAATGGGGTGGAAACGGCAGCGGATATTGCTCTTTATACCCGGCCGGAGATCGAGCGAATTGCCCGGAAAGCCTTTGAAGCCGCCCGGGGGCGCCGCAGGAAAGTGACCTCTGTGGATAAAGCCAACGTTCTGGCTGAATCCCGCTTGTGGCGCCGTGTTGTAACGGAACTGCAGCAGGAGTATCCGGAAATCGAGTTGAATCATTTTTATGTGGATAACTGTGCGATGCAGCTGGTGTTAAATCCCGGCCAATTTGATGTGATTCTGACCAATAATATTTTTGGGGACATTTTATCCGATGAGGCTTCGGTATTAGGTGGTTCCATCGGTCTTCTGCCCAGCGCCAGCCTGGGCGACGGTGCGGGGCTGTATGAGCCAATTCATGGCAGCGCGCCGGATATTGCAGGACAGGGCATTGCCAATCCGACGGGAACGATTTTATCTGCCGCGATGCTGTTCCGTTATTCGCTGGAACAGGAAGCGGCGGCTGCCGCCATTGAAGAGGCCGTGGAAAAAGTGTATGCCGCAGGCTATCGCACGCCGGATCTGTCCGGCGCCGGCTTACACAAGGTCAGTACCCGGGCAATGGGGAATCTGATAGCAGAAACGTTGTTGCAGAGGCATTCTTGACAATAAAAGAGTAAGGAAATACAATGACCTTGCGGGACAAAATCCCGTAAGGTTTGCTTTTTTGTTTATATTGCGGTTTTGCATACAGGCGAAGTGTTTTATGCGCTGAACGGCAATAACAAGTACTGTTTTAATTTCATGTTAAAAAGACTGAGGATAGAGGCAAGGTCCGCTATGCAAATCATATTTCCGGATTATATTAAAAAAGTTTTGGCATTATTGGAAAACTCAGGTTTTGAGGCCTATGTGGCAGGCGGCGCCGTGCGTGATCTTTTGCTGGGCGAATTTCCGGGCGATTACGATGTGACCACGAATGCCCGTCCGGAGCAGGTGGCTGCCGTCGTACGTCAGGCCGGCTATGGTCTGGTGGAAAAGCTGGGGTGGAATTTTGGTGTGGTGGTGGCGATCGTGGACGGAAAAGCCACAGAAATCGCTACCTTCCGGGGAGAGAGATATGGAGCGGATGCCCATCGGCCGGAAGTGGTCTGGTACTGTGCTACGCTGAAAGAGGATCTGTCCCGCCGGGATTTTACTGTGAATGCGATGGCCCTGGACAGCGCCGGACGTTTGTACGATTATTTTGGCGGGCAGCAGGATCTTAAGGACAAGGCGCTGCGTACGGTCGGCGATGCGCGGCTGCGCTTTCGGGAAGACGCTCTGCGGATGTACCGCGCCTGCCGTCTGGTGGCGCAGTTGGATTTTACCTATGTGGAAGGTACTGATACGCCGGCACAGGTCAATGCCTTTTATGACACCGCAAGTTCTGTGGAAGAAAATTTACGTCGGGCTCTCCTGACACAGGGGCGCCCCGTTTCTTTAGACATGAAGACGATGGGACCGGATGCTCAGTTGACCGGCCCTTTACAAAAAACAGGTTTTGGCCAGGCCGGTACCCGTTTTGCGCTGCAAAAAAGATACCGTTTTGATTGCCGCAATTGCCGGGAACTTTCGTTGGAACGGGTGCGTACGGAACTGGATAAGCTGCTGGTAAGCAAAGCGGCCGGACGCGGACTGATGCTGCTGGTTTCCACCGGTCTGGCGGCGACCCAATGCCGCATCAGGGAAAACGGCAGGGAATATTATACCGATGTGTTGCCGGAACTTTCCCTGTTGCCGGGCCTGCCGCAGAATATCCGCTTTCATTGTTATAATGTGTGGGAACACATTTTAGCGGCTGTGGACAACGGACCGCGTGATCTGACGCTGCGCTGGGCGCTTTTGCTGCATGATGTGGCCAAAGGGCGGCCGGGAGTGCGAGGAGTAACGCCGGATGGTTATCCGAATGATCACGGACATGAAAAAGTCAGCGCCGTAATGGCGCATACGATCCTGACCCGCCTGCGTTATCCGGCAGATTTTGTGGATAGAGTCTGCTGGCTGGTGGCAAGGCACATGCGTTTTGCGCCTATGTTGGTGCATAAACAGAAGGTGCTGCAGCGGTGGATCCGCAGTGAAGCTGTCAGCGGGGAATTTCGCACGGAAAAAGATCTGGCGGAGGGATTTTCTCAGTTGGGCGGGGTTTTTCTGGCGGATATGGCTGCTACCTGGGCCGGTGTGCTGCAGGAACCCGTTATGCTGGAAGGGCGCCTGCTCAGCGAAGAAGCGATCCGCAGGGCACGGGACGAGATGCCGGTGCATACTTCGGACCTTGCTCTTAACGGTAAGGAAGTCCGCGATTTACTGCCTTCCGAGGTTGACTGGTCCGTAAAGGAAGCTTTGCGTTATCTGCTGCGTCAGGTGCAGAACCGGGGGATTCCCAATGAAAAAAAAGTCTTGGCGGAAACGCTGTTGGGTAAGATACAGCGTCTGCGGAAAATACAAGAGACCGGCGTAAATACTGTTGCGCAAGAACCGCAGCCATGTCACAAACGAGGAGCCATTGATGTGGTTAACGAAAGTTGCTGAAACAATGCTTTGTTGACAATGCGCAAAACCTTGCTGAAAAGCAGAACAGCCGGTCAATTAAGAAATGACAGGGAAACGTAAAACGATAGGAAAAACGCAATGAAAAAACTCTTGTTGGGACTATTGATAATCGCGGTGTTACTGGGGATGAATCGCTATTATCGGCAGGACACAGCGCCTGCCGACTCGCCGGGACTATTGGCGAAGGCGTCTGTGGGGATTGCCGGCTTATGGGAACGGGATGAGGGACCGGCGGCTGCGCCGCATAAATATGACGTGGCGGATTCGCCTTATTATAAATTTGTTGATGTGTATAACTTGAAGTCCGGTGGCAGTTTATTGCTTTTGGAAAAATATAAAACAAAACAACAGGAAACAGGATATACCTGTGGGCCGGCGGCTGCGTTTACGGTAGCTCAGTATTTTCTGGGAGCCGTGCCGGAAAATGAAAAAGAAATTGCTAAGATCATGGGCACGCATCCCGCAGGCGTAAAAGAACCGGGTACGAATACACGGGGTATGAGCCGCTATTTTGAGGAAAAGGGCTGGATCGTAAAAAATTCTCTGAAAGACGGTTCCCCAAAAACCTATCGGGAGTTTTTACAGTTTGTGGATGACAATCTGAAACACAATACGCCTATCATGGTGGAAAATGTGGATTGGGGAGGTCATTGGCGGGTAATCATCGGGCACGATACCCTGGGGGATAAAGAAGCCGCCAACGATGTGTTGCTGCTGGCAGACCCCTATGATACTACGGACCATTTGCAGGACGGGTATGGGATTGTTTCGGCCCAGCGTTTTTATTATATGTGGTTCGACGCGCAGCTGTTCCGGGAGAATGAACGGCAGCGTCAATGGCTGACGGCAGTGCCGCCTGGAAAGTAACTTGTAACCGGCTGCTCCGGTTATGAAATAAACCAAGGAAGGTGTGTAGTATGGGCAAAAAAGCTCAGCTTCAATTGTTGTTAGGTCCGGCGTTATTTTTACTTACTATTCTGTCGCTGCAGGATGGCTTTGGCTTTTCCGGCGCGGTAGCTATGGGATTGGCGGTTTGGATGGCGGTGTGGTGGATCTTCCGACCGGTGTCGATCTCCGTCACTTCTTTATTGCCCATCGTCATCAATGCGTTTTTCAGCTTAATTCCCAATACCCAGGTAATCAGTCAATATTGTTCAGAAATCTGTATCTTGCTGTTGGGTTCGGATCTGATCTGCATGACCTGGACGCTGACCGGTCTGGATAAACGGCTTTCTGTCAAAACCTTGTGTTTTATCGGACCTTCTATGAAGCAGCAGATCCTGGTCTGGCTCAGTGCCTCTGCCTTGCTTTCCATTTTCTTGCCTAATGTGGTGGTCGCAGCTATTTTCTGTCCGATTGCCACTGCTATGTTGAAATTTGTCGGTGAAAAAGATATTCGGACCAGTCAGTTGGCGGTGCCGATCCTGTTGGCTATCGGCTGGGGCAGCGGTTTTGGCGGGTTTGGTTCCCCGATTGGGAGCAGTGCGAATCTGGTGGCGATCAGCTACCTTGAAAATATGTTGGGCAAAGAATTTATGTATGTGGACTGGCTTGTACGCTTTTTGCCCATCCTTGTGATCGTATTTTTCTTAAATCTGCTGTATATCTGGCATCTGCCGATGCCGGTAAAAGAACTGCATGGCACCCGGGATTACTTTAAAACGATGTATGAGTCTTTTGGCCCCATGCGCCGGGGCGAAAAAATCGGGCTCGTTGTTTTCGGCCTGGCGACTCTTTTAGCATTTGTCCGGCCTTTATTTGCCGATCTTCTGCCGGGGCTAAAGCCTGCGTATTGCTTTTTGCTTTTGGGTATGCTGATGTTTTTTTTGCGGGACGAAAAAGGTCAGGTCATGCTGAAATGGGAGTATGCGGAAAGCCATGCGATGTGGGGGATGTATTTTCTGTTTGCCAGCGGCATTGCCTTGGGTAAGATCCTCATTCATACCGGCGCGGTGGAAAAATTAGGCGCCGGTATGAAACTGTTATCTTTGGATGGCGGTTTTGTAACATTGTTGATTTTCACCGCGTTTACGACCCTGATGGCGGAGATCTCCAGCAATACGGCGGCAGCGTCCATTGCCATCCCGGTGGCGGTCAGCATCTGCCAAAGTTTGTCTCTGAATCCGATCCCTTATGTGCTGACGACGATCGTGGCGCAAAGCTGCGCTTATGTGTTGCCTCTTTCCACAAGGGCAATCCCGGTGGCGTTCGGTCTGGATCCCGGTGTGCAGGTGCGCCGGGGCATTGCGCTTACAGGCTTGAATATCCTGTTGACCAGCGGAATTGGTTATGTCTGCATTACCTGCCTGCCGCAATTTGGCCGGTTATAAGGCCGCGAGGGAAGAGCAGTATTGACCCGTTGCTGGTGAAAAACCGGGTATATCTGCTATAATGTTAGTAAAGTCCTGTTAAGTATTGTTTTAAAAAATAGTAAAATCCTGTGAACTGAAGTATAAAAGATCAAGAAGTATAAAAGATCAAGTAGTAAATTTTTAAAAGGTAAGTAACATTTAATTTTGAGGAGTAAGAATGAAACACACACTGAAGCGGTATTTGGCGATAATGCTGGTAGCCTGTATGCTGGCGCTCCCTTTTAAGGGGGCCGAGGGGGCTGTTCTGGCAACGGTTCAAGCCGATGTAGACGGAGACGGTTGCCTGGAGAATATAGAGCTGCAGGGAGAAAAAACGATCCCCGGGAGCAATTACTATGGCAAACTCCTGCTGGTCGTGCGCAATGGGGCAGGGAAAATGCTTACGGCCTGGCATCCGGATCTGGAAGGCGGTTATTATTGTCTGTTGGAAAAAATACCGTTAGCAGTGACACAGGCAGATAAAAAACCTGTAGAAGAATACAAGGAAAAAACACCGGAAAAAAGTGTAAAACATATGCTCCCTACCGCGGATGAATTAGTTGCGATCTGGAAAGAAGCCGGCCGCGAGGTGGAAGCGGAAAATGCTGCCCCGCAATCGTATGACCGTATTTTATTGACGGTGGGCAAGGGCGGCGAGCGGGGTGATATGTTGTGCCGTATTCTGGATTTTTCCAGGCCTGCCAACGTGAAGGAAGAGTTCTCCGGTGCGGATAATCTGGGAATCAGGGCTTCGGCTGCCTATTTACCGGGGCGCCGTTTTTCGGTGGAATATGTTTTGCCCAGGGACGGTTCGGAAAAGACGACGCACGTAGAATTTAACGTACCGGAACCGGATACGTTTCGTATTTTCACCCGAGAGGGGGCTTTGGCTAAAACCCATCTGCGGCCGGAAATAACAGAGATTGTTTCTCTGGCCTGGCAGAATAATTGCCTTTTTACCGTACAAAATGTGCTGGCGGCGGATCATCGGAATGTGCTGGCCCGTCTGACGGTCCGTTGGGCAAAGGGAAACGGTAACTGGCAGCCTGTGGAAGTCAAAGCGACCGCTGCGAAAGACGGGTTGTTTGAAACGGGGACTATCGATCGGCCGGCCAAAGCGGGCGACTGGCAGCTTTATTCCCGCCGTGCCTGGATCGGCGAGCGGAGTATCAGCCGTCCTGTGGTGGCGGTGGAAGAAAAACCGGAGCTCCAGAATAAGATCAATGGGCAGCTGGAAGACTGGTATAAGGCGCATCCTGCGGAAGAAGAGAGGGCGTTTCAGGTCAAATTTGCCGGTCCCAAACTTTTATGTCTGGAGTTGGGCCGGCGGAATCTTAAAGGCGATGTGATCCGGGATATGTACAATTTTGATATGCAGACCGGAGATCTTCTGCCAATCGATGCCGTGTTTGCTGTAAAAAATCCTGATTTTCTGAAAGTGATCAACCTGGTGGGGGAACCCAGGGGAGTCTTTACCGAAGTGAAACCGCAGTATTGGCATCGTGAGGGGGATAAGATCGTCTTTCAGGATCGGCTGCTCAGCGAAGCGTTTCAAGAGGAAGAGAACATTAAAATGAGTGTGGTAGCTCTTTCTGATTTGCGCAAGCTGATTCGCCGGCAGGACATACTTTCTTCCAAATAAGGGATGAGCGGAGAGACAGGTCACGCATGGTTTCTTGCGTGGCCTGGAAAATTCACCGGCGAAGCGAGCGTTATAATTACTGAAATAATTGTGAAAAATACAACGTGCTGACTGGCCAGTCAGAGAAAAAAGAAAATAAGAGGAAACAGAAGAAATAGAAAGGAAAAGCGATTTAATCTTGCTTAATCAGGTTTGCGTTTTCTTTTTCCCTCTCGTATAATAATGCATATGTTAAATTCCGCATCCTGTTTTTATCTGTGGGGAGAAACAATGTGGTTTTAAAACAGTTGATAGTATAAGGCAGCAAGTTCGTTAGCATAGTACGGAGCAAAGTGCGGGACGGTTTCAGGCTGCTTTCAGAAGGAGTATGATGATGTTGGAGAATGTGAAGAGAACATGGGTGAAGGGGCTTGCGGTTTCGTTGGCCATCGCGGGCCTTTTTGTTTTTGCGGGATGCGGGAACAAACAGGCGCAGCAGCAGAAGACCGGCGCTGTAGCGGTAAAAAGCATGCAGGTCATAAAGCGGGATACGCCCAACTTATATGAATTTACCGGCTTTGTGGAAGCACAGCAGGAAGCCAATATTACAGCGAATGTTTCAGGCAAGATCACCAGCAAAAATTTTAACGGCGGGGACTGGGTGGAAGCCGGGCAGGTGCTTTTCAGCATCGATCAGCGTACGTATCGGGCAAACGTATTAAATGCTCAGGCCGGTGTGGCCAGCGCACGGACAGAACTGGCCCGTTTGGAGACCGACGCCCAACGTTATGCGAAATTATATGAGCAGCATGCTGTTTCCAGGCAGGCTTATGATCTGGCTCTTGCCCAACGTGATCAGGCCCAGGCTGCCGTAAAAGCCCGGGAAGCCTTATTGGAAAATGCACAGATCAGCATGGGGGATACGGATGTCCGGGCGCCTTTTGCCGGCAAGATCAGTACCAGTGATCTGTCTGTAGGCAATTACGTAACCGCAGGGCAGACCGTGTTGGCCACTATGAGCAATACCAATCCGGTACGCATTAAGTTCAGTATTTCCGAAAATGAATACCTGGCCCTTGCCAAAGCGCATACCGATGCCGGTGTAAATTCGCTGCAGGATCTGAAACTGATTCTGTCGGACGGCACAGTGTATGAGGGGTCCGGCGCCGTAGATCAGGTCAATCGTGAAATTTCCGGCAACACCGGCGCCTTGACTTTAAAAGCCCGTTTCTCGAATGACAGCAATATTCTGCTGCCCGGCATGTTTGCCCGGCTGCAGGCTAATGCAGGCACACGGAAAAATGCCGTCCTGATCCCGCAGCGCGCGGTGAAAGAGATGCTTTATAAGAAGTTTGTGTTTGTGATTGGCAACGACAATAAGGTGGATATGCGCGAAGTAACGTTAGGAGCCAGGGTAGGTAAGCTCTGGCTTGTGGAAAAAGGCCTGAACGGAGACGAAACTATCGTAGTGGAAGGAATCCAGAAGGTGAATAAAGGTTCGGAGGTAAAAGCAACTGCGATGACAGAAGCCGAACTAAGTACGGAAAGCAACTCTGCTGCCAACAGCGCGGCTGCTTCCGGGAAATGACGGGAGGCTGAAGTAAGTGGCAAAGTTTTTTATCGATCGACCTATTTTTGCGATCGCCCTGTCCCTGATCATTGTCTTTGCCGGACTGATTGCGGGATTCAGCCTGCCGATCGCGCAGTATCCCAATATTACCAAACCTCAGATTGAGGTCAGTACTACCTATGTAGGGGCGAATGCGACTACGGTAGAGGAAAGTATCGCCCAGGCGATTGAACAGAAGGTAAACGGCGTAGAAAATATGCGTGATATGCGTTCTACCTCTACCAATACCGGCGGTTACACGCTGAATGTTACGTTCAATCTGGAAAAAAACGGGGACATTGCTTCTGTTGAGGTGCAAAACCGTGTGGACCAGGCGAAATCCTCTTTGCCTTCCGAAGTTTCCGGCTTTGGTGTGACGACTGCGAAACGGTCTTCGCAGACCATTATGTATTTTGCGCTGACATCTCCGGGAGGCACCTATGACGGGATGTTCCTGAAAGCCTATGGGGCGGCCAACGTGGTAGATCCGGTAAAACGTGTAAAGGGTGTGTCTTCTGTCGACGAATATGGGCCGGAATACGCCATGCGCGTGGAACTGAAACCGGATATGATGGCCCAGCTCGGCATTACGGCTTCCGAGGTCGCCGCAGCGATTAAGAGCCAGAATATCCAGGCTCCGGTGGGATCCATAGGGTCCAAACCCACTACGGGAGATCAGGAATTCAAATATTCAGCCAGCGCCCAGGGACGCTTGAAACGGCCGGAAGAATTCGAGAATATCATTGTGCGTTCTTCCAAAGGCGAGATATTGCGCTTAAAAGAAATCGCTACCATCTATGAAGGGCAGCGTATGGACACGCCTTCGTCTATGCTGCTGGATCAGGGTAAAGGCGGCGAGGCCGTGATTTATCCGGTCAGTCTGACCACCGACGCAAATGCGTTAGATGCGGTGAGTGAGATCCGCAAGGTGCTGGTTGAAGCGGAAACCCGTTTTCCCCCGGACATGAAACTGGTGATTGCCAGCGATAAGACGCAGTTTGTGCGTGAATCACTGGAGAAGGTAGCTCATACTTTTGTGGAAGCGCTGATTCTGGTTTTGTTGGTGGTATATCTTTTCCTGGGGAACCTCAGGGCCACGTTGATTCCCATGCTGGCGGTTCCCGTTTCTCTGATTGGGACCTTTGGCGCCTTCGTACTTCTGGGCTTTTCCATCAATACTTTGTCCTTGTTTGCCATGATTCTGGCTGTCGGCCTTGTGGTAGACGATGCCATTGTGGTGGTAGAAGCGGTAGAACACCATATTCAGGATACGGGACTTTCTCCTAAAGAAGCCACCTATCGGGCCATGAGAGAGGTGTCCGGTCCTGTAGTGGCCATTGCCTGTGTACTGGCCGCCGTGTTTGTGCCGATTTCCTTTATGGGTGGTTCTACCGGGCAGTTATATAAACAGTTTGCGCTGACGATTTCTGTTTCCATGGCGTTATCTGCTGTGGTGGCACTGTCTCTTACGCCGGCGCTTTGTGCTAAATTTTTGCGCCCCCAGTCGGCAATGACCGAAGGGAAAGAGAAAAAAAGCTTTATCGGGAACATCATTTACCGCTTTAATGTATGGTATGCCAGTACCGTAGCCAGGTATACGAATCGGGTAGGCCAGTGTATCCGCTATTCCAGGCTGATGATGTGCGGTCTTTTGGTACTGGTGATTCTGGCGGGGCTGTTCTTCAAAATCACGCCGACCGGTTATGTTCCGGAAGAAGACCAGGGGATGTTTCTTGTTTCGTATAATTTGCCGGAAGGCGCTTCTTCCAACCGGGGTACCCAGGCCATGTTGAAGTTTTCCCAGGAGCTGGCTAAGTTCCCAGGTGTAAAATATGTGATGCCGGTCAATGGGGTCGATGTGCTTTCTATGGCTCCCAAATCCAGCGCAGGTATTATTCCGGTGATGATGGAAGAATATGATAAACGTTCGACCAGCACTTTTGATCTGATTAAACGAACGTACGGTCTGGCAGCACAGACGCCCGGCATGAATGTCATGGCTTTTAATGAACCGGCGTTACCGGGTTTATCGGCTACCGGGAGCATTTCCATGTATATTATGAATCTGGGCGGCGATGACGTAAACCGGATGAATCAGTATGCGCGTCAATTCTTACAGAAAGCGAACCAGCGTCCGGAAATTGGTGTCGCGTACACGACGTTTAATACAGATACGCCCGGCTACAAGTTCGACATCAATCGTGAAAAAGCCGAAGCGTTAAATGTGCCGGTAGCCAGTGTCTTTACTACGCTGCAGACCTTTTTAGGAGGCAGCGAAGTCAATGACTTCAATAATTTCGGCCGTACCTGGAAGGTCGTGATGCAGGCGCAGCCGGAATTCCGCGATGATATCAAAAATCTACGCTTCTTCTACGTGAAAAGCAATAATAACGAAATGGTGCCGCTGGATTCTCTGGTCAGTGTGGAACCGGAGATGACCGTGCCTTCCGTCACCCGCTTTAACGGCGCCAGCGCCTTTAAAATCGCAGGTTCCCCGGCTGACGGCTATTCGACCGGACAGGCTATGATTGCTCTGGAAGAAGTGGCAAAGGAAGTGCTCCCGACTACGTATACGTATGAATGGACGGATCAGAGCCGGGATGAACGGGAAGCCGGCAACCAGGCCTACGGCCTGTATGCGATCTCACTGGTCTTTGTGTTCTTAGTGTTGTGCGCATTGTATGAAAGCTGGACCATCCCCATGGCGGTTATGCTTTCGGTTCCGCCGGCTGTCTTAGGTTGCCTTGCGTCCCAGTACTTCCGCGGCCAGCAAAATGATATTTATATGCAGGTTGCGATGATCATGCTGATCGGTCTGGCGGCAAAAAACGCCATCCTGATCGTGGAATACGCCAAGCTGAATCTGGAAAACGGGCAGGATGTGGTGACTGCGGCGATCAATGCGGCTCATCTGCGTTTGCGTCCCATTTTAATGACTTCGTTTGCTTTTATTTTAGGCTGTCTGCCTCTGGCGATCGCGACCGGTGCCGGTGCGGGTTCCCGTGTGTCCATGGGGAACGCGGTAGTAGGCGGCATGACCTTTAGCACCTTTGTGGGCATCTTTTTGATCCCGGTGTTATTTGTGGTCATCGAACGCATCTTCAACCGGAACAAGAAAAATGACGGAGAAGGTACGCAGCTTTCTGAGCAGACGGCTGCTGTGGAAAAATAATCCATCCGGTTGTGAAAAGTTTATAAATAATGAAGCCTGGCAGGAGAAAATCCTTGTCAGGCTTTTTTCTTTTTTATACAATGAATATATTATGGGCCTGTTAGTGGCAGGATAAATAGAAAAGAGTGCACGCTTCAGGATATAACCATAGAGGGCCGGCTGTTGCTTTTTAAATTACGACCGGAGAAAATGCTGTGGCAACAACCCTGGAGCAGAAAATAAAGTAATAGTGACCGGTGGGCCGGTAAATAAGAGTGAAAGAGTGATAGGCTTATGAAAAAAATGGAGGAAAGCCGGCGTTTTTTCAGGAACGTCTGGGCGCTTACCAAGAGTTATTGGCAGAGCGAAGAAAAGAAAAAAGCATATCTGTTGCTGGGGGCGATCATTGCTCTGACATTGGGCGTGGTTTTTATGCTGGTGCAGATCAATGAATGGTACAATGTTTTTTACAGCGCCCTGCAAAACTACGAAAAAGAGAAGATTTTTCACGAATTATTTCGTTTTACCTGGTTGGCTTTCATTTATATTATACTTGCGGTATACGCGTTTTACTTACAACAGATCCTGATTATTAACTGGCGGCGCTGGCTGACCCGAGCCTACATAGACGAATGGCTGAAAAATAAAACGTATTACCGCCTGCAGATGTTCGGTACGTCCACCGATAACCCGGACCAGCGTATCAGTGAGGACGTGCGGATGTTTGTGGAATATACGCTGCGGTTCGGCATCGGTATTTTAAAGGCTTTTACCACCTTTGTTTCTTTTGTGTTTATTTTATATAATCTGTCGGGTCCGTTGCAGTTTTCGGTGGGAGGGATGACATTCCATATACCGGGTTATCTGGTTTGGACGGCTTTGCTCTATTCCATTATCGGTACCTGGCTTACCTATAAGGTGGGGAATCGGCTGGTAGGGCTGAATTTTATCCAGCAAAAATACGAAGCGGATTTCCGTTTTGCTATGATGCGCATGCGTGAGAATGCGGAAAGCGTAGCCTTTTACAGTGGTGAAGGGCATGAAGGCAATGTGTTTAAAAAGCGGTTCGGTCTGCTGCTGGATAATTTCTGGCACATTATTAAAAAGCAAAAGCAGCTGATCTGGTTAAACAGCGGTTATTCTCAGATTGCCATTATCTTTCCTCTGGTAGTGGCCATGCCTCGTTTTCTGGCCAAAGAAATTACATTGGGCGGTTTAATGCAGATATCCAGCGCTTTCGGGCGGGTACAGGAGAGTCTCTCTTATTTTGTGGATATGTACGCTTCCATTGCGGAATGGCAGGCGGTGGTCGAACGTCTGACCGGTTTCGGTCTGCATATGCGGCAGGTAAAAGAGGAGGACGCGCAAAAAGAACTGCACCGGGAAATTACGGCAACGGGAGATATTGTGGCCGACCGCTTAACGGTAAAATTGCCGGATGGCGGCAGTCTGCTGGAAAACGGCAATTTTACCTTGCAGCCGGGTGCAAACGTGTTGATCAAAGGCGTTTCCGGCAGCGGAAAAAGTACGCTGCTACGGGTGTTTTCCGGTATTTGGCCTTATGTACAAGGCAGGTTGTTCCTTCCTTCTGAAGACAAGATCATGTTTATCCCCCAGCGCCCCTATCTGCCTTTGGGAACGTTACGGGAGGCGCTGTTGTATCCGGGTGCGGAAACACGGACGGATGAAGAGCTGAAAAAGTTGATGAGTGCCTGTTCGATCGGTTATTTATCTGAAAAACTGCCGGAGGAGGCGGACTGGAGTCATGTGCTGTCCATTGGAGAACAGCAGCGCCTGGCCTTCGTCAGAGCTTTGATTTATAAGCCGCTGTGGCTGTTTTTAGATGAGGCCTCTTCCGCTTTGGATGAAGAGACGGAGGCCCGGGTCTACTCGCTGCTGGCGGCGGATGCGCCCCAAACTACGTTAGTCAGCGTCGGTCACAGAAGTACGTTGAACAAATATCACCAAAACGTGTTATACTTAGATAAACCGAGTCGGACCATCCGCTGGATGGAAAATTAAAAAATGTGTGTGGGAGAGGTGTAAAATGGCATTAGAAGAAATGCAGTCACAGTTGAACGCAACTAACGGACCCCGTGTGAAAGCGGAGAAATTTGATGAATTTATCAAAGAGTATGACGTCAGGGGCTTTCATAAAGAAGAATATGACGATCAGTTCCGTACCGTGATCTATTACAGCGGCCTGCAGGCAGGCGGGCAGCAGCAGTATGTACAGGTCCTCCTGAATGATTCGATTTACGGCGTGATCAAGGTGCTGGTCGGGCATAAGGTGTTGACAGAAGAAAACAAAGGCCGGGTGTTGGAATATATTAACGGGCTGAATGAGCGTCTGGAAGCTTTTAAATATGTAGCGACCCAGGATGGTCATCTGGAGCTGAAATGCAGTCTGGTTGCGGACGAAGCGCATTTTGATCCGGAACTGATCCTGGTGATGCTGCTGAACGTGATCCAGCCCCATCTGGAAAGCGAAGTGCTGCGGCTTCCTGCCGTGGTAGGCGGTCCGGTTGGTGTAAATGCGGGAAATGAGGGGACGTCTGAATGAGTAAGATCGGTCTGACCAGCGAAGAAGCGGAAAAAGCGCGGGCGCAATTTGGGAATAATGCGCTGAGCAAACCGCCCCGCCAGACATTTTTTGACAAATTGCTGGATAATTTTAAAGACCCTATTATACGTATCCTGATCATAGCCCTTTTAATTAATGTAGGATTTGTCTACATGGGGCATGCGGACTGGCTGGAAACGCTGGGGATTTTTGTGGCGATCATTCTGGCTACCTTTGTTTCTACCTGGTCGGAATATAGTAATGAAAACGCCTTTCAGAAATTGCAGGAAGAGGCCGGGCGTATCACCTGCAAGGTATGGCGTGACGGCGCTCCGGCGGAGCTCCATATTGACGATATCGTGACCGGGGATGCGGTGCAGCTGGAAAGCGGCGATAAGGTCCCCGTGGACGGCGTTTTACTGGAGGGATCTTTAAAGCTGGATCAGGCGGCGCTTAACGGAGAAAGTGAAGAAGCGGAAAAAGCGCCGGCGCCGGCTGATTTTGTCTGGGGTACGGAAACAGATTTTCTCCACCCCAACCGTTTATACAGAGGTTCCGTAGTCGTAGAAGGACAGGGGCTTATGCGGGCGGAAAAGGTGGGCGATGCATCCGTTTACGGGCAGTTGACCCAGGAATTAAAAGAAGTGGATCGGGACAGCCCCCTGAAACTAAAGCTGAAACATCTGGCGGATAAGATAAGTTATTTCGGCTATGCCGGCGGTGTACTGATCTTTCTGGCCGTATTGCTGCACAAGCTGTTTATGGCCGGCGGCTGGGCGCTCTACCTGGCCAATACAACGCAGCTGCTCAGCGATGTGGTGCAGGCGTCCATTCTGGCCGTGATCATCATTGTTATGGCTGTGCCGGAAGGCCTGCCGCTGATGATCGCCATCGTTTCTTCCCTGAATATGCGGAAGATGTTGAACGATAGCGTACTGGTGCGTAAATTGACCGGTATTGAAACAGCCGGCAGCCTGAACCTGTTGTTTACCGATAAAACGGGGACGATTACCAAGGGACAGCTGGAGGTAGTGGGCTTTATTGCCGGTAATATGAAGGAATACGATTCTTTTGCCGCGCTGCCTGAAGTAATCAGGGAATATACTTACGAAAATGTAACGTTAAATACTTCCGCAGTACTGGCCGATGGGAAAATCGTCGGCGGCAATATTACGGAACGGGCGCTGAATAAATATATTGGCGGGTACCGAATGCAGGACATGCCGTTGCGGACGGTTTTCGTGCCTTTTAACAGTACGAATAAGTATTCTTTTGCCGGCGTAATGGGTGCGCAGGAATACACACTGGCTAAGGGCGCGCCGGAAAAGCTGGTAGATCTTTGCGACTATTATTGGGATGAAGCAGGACGTAACCTGCCCTTAACGGAAGCGATGAAGCAGACGCTGGATGGACGGATGCTTCAACTGGCCGGCAAGGCGATCCGCATGTTGGCCCTTTGTACGTATCCGCAAATTGTGGATGATACGAAGTTGCCGGCAGAAGGATTAACCCTGGTGGGCATTCTTGCCATTCGGGATGAGGTACGACCGGAAGCGGTAGAAGCGATCCGTCAGGTGCAGAGTGCCGGTGTACAGATCGTCATGATCACCGGTGACCGTAAGGAAACAGCGGTGGCGATCGCGAAGGATGCCGGTTTGCTGCAGCGGCCGCAGGATCAGGTATGGACCAGTCAGAGTCTGGCGGCGATGACGGATGAAGAAATTAAGTTGAATCTGCGTCATTTACGGGTGGTTTCCCGTGCTTTGCCTCTGGATAAACTGCGTCTGGTGAAACTGTCTCAGGAAATGAACCTGGTTGTCGGCATGACCGGCGACGGCGTAAATGATTCCCCGGCCTTAAAAAGAGCCGATGTGGGCTTTGCTATGGGCAGCGGTACGGAAGTGGCAAAGGAAGCGGGAGATATCGTGATTTTAGACGATAACTTCCTGTCCATCAAAAAAGCGATTTTGTACGGACGCACGATTTATAATTCGATCTGTAAATTCATTGTCTTTCAGCTTTCGATTAATTTTTCTGCGGTGTTGATCAATTTCATCGCTCCTTTTATCGGCATTGAGCGACCGTTGACGATCATCCAGATCCTCTGGATCAATCTGGTGATGGATACCCTGGCGGCCCTGGCTTTCGGCGGTGAACCGGCGTTGGAAAAATATATGGAAGAAAAACCGAAAGAACGGAGCGGCCCTCTGGTTTCCAAAAGTATGCTGGCTTCTATTGTTCTCAGCGGCCTGTGGATGACATTTGTCGCGGTGATCTTTTACAAGAGCGCCTGGGTGGATTCGTTGTTCCGCAGCGCGCCGGACCACATTTACACCTATACGGGCTTTTTCTGCGCTTACATCTTTATGGCGGTAGCCAATGGCTTTAACGTACGGGTGGAAGGGCTGAACCTGCTGGATCATATCGGTCGGAACATGGGATTTGTCAATGTTATGGGCGGCATTATCTTTATTCAGATCCTGCTGACGTTTGCAGGCGGACGAGTGCTGCGTACGGCGCCGTTGAACGGGCAGGAATGGGGCGTGGTCCTTTTATGCGCCTTGTCCATGCTGGCAGTAGATATGCTGCGCAAGATCGGCCGCAAGCTGTTGGGTCTGGAAGGGGCGACTAATAAATCCTGACGGAAAAGTCAGTAAAAGGATAAGAAAAACGACAGTACCATTTTTTGTTTATTTCTGCTAAAATGAATAGGAAGAGGGATGTCGTTTTGTTTTATTCGGCTTGTTTTATAAGGGAGGATCTGCTTATGAAAACCTTAAAACAATATGTGCGATTTGTGTTGCTGCTGACCATTTGTTTCAGCGTTGTTTGGCCGGGCGGCGCGTGGGCTGCTGCCGGGGACGAAATGATGGGACCCGGTCTCAAACAGCAGGCCGTCATGCGTTATCTGGCAGGCTATTTAAAAAGCCAGGCCGGTTCGGGCGGTAAGGTAATGACGTATGAGTATGGTTTTAAGCCGCTTTCTGAAAAAACGGAACATGGGATCTACAGCACGGAAATTGCCGCCGGCCTTACTGATAATGGCGCCCTTGTTGCTGATGCGGTGTATCGGGTAAATGATCAGGGTCACATTGAGAAAAAAAGTTCTGCCGGCTCTTATGAACGGTTTGGCAACGCAACCGACATGTACGACTTTGATTTTTCCGGAAACGCCCGCCAGGAAACGTTGAGCTTGATGAAATTTATGCCGGGGACGCATTTTGTTCAAAATCTCCAGGTTGCGATCAATGAAGAGGAGGCCTTCTGGTATCTCAGTCAGTTTATTATGAACCGTCCGCAATACAGGGAAAGTCTGCCCGTAGACTTTGCGATACGCTTTGACCGTAAAGAGATGTTTAATGATGTGACTGCCGTATGGGAATTCAGCGTAGGGGACAATGAACCGGAACAGTTTGTCACCACCTCCCATTGGCTGGTATGGGAAACCGGCCGGGTACAGGTGATGGATATTCTGACGGGCGATTACAAAGACGCAGAATTCTGATTTATATAAATAACCTCCGCCTATGGGATTTATGGTAAAATCCCGTGGACGGAGGTGTTTTTTATTTTTATGGTTGTTTTATGGCAGTTGCCTGCTGCCGGATCTTCTCTTGATTTTGACTGGTTATGGCGATCTTTTTATTCTGAAGTTTTCATTTCTTCTTTTGTTTGCAGATGGGTCACGATGATTTCTTTGACCCGGTTCTGCTCTATTTTGCTGACTTCGACTTTTAAATCCTGATAGGTAAAAGAATCGCCTTTTTGCGGGATCTGCCCCAACGTTTCCACGACCCAGCCGCTGATGGGTTGATTGTCCAGACCGTACAAATCAAAATCCAGTTGAATGTATTCAAACATATCCCGCAGGCTGGCATTGCGGGAGTTGCTGTCGCAGGATATCAGATATTTACTGCTGCCTAATTTGTGGAATACAGATGTTGCATCGTCATGTTCATCCCAAATCTCGCCTACCAGTTCTTCCAGGATATCTTCGATGGTTACAATACCGGCTACGCTACCGTAGCTGTCAATGACCACCGCCATTTGCTGCTTGTCCTTCTGGAGATTTTTCAACAGCAACGAAACTTTGGTAGAACGATGTACATAGACTGTATTTTTTAAAATGGAAGATAATTTAAATTTGGGGTCTTTCATATAAGCGCTGAAAAAGTCTTTGGAATGAATGAAGCCGATAATGTTGTCCTCGTCCGCGTCATACACAGGCAGGCGGGAGTAGTTATTGGCCATAAAAAGCCGGTAAATTTCCGCATTGCTGCTGGTAATGTTACAGGTGACCATATCTACCCGGGGGGTGAGGATCTCTTTGACCCGGATATCATTAAACTCAATGGCGGATTTGATCAAGTCACTTTCCGCCGCGCTGATGGTTCCTTCGTGTTTTACTTCATCCACCATGACCTTCAGCTCTGCTTCTGTAATGGTTGGCTTCGCCGCGTTTTTCCCTGCGATGGCCCGGCTTAAAAAGCTTTTTAGCTGGCTGAAAAAGAAATTGATGGGAGTAAAAAGTTTGGTGTTCCAAAGCAAGAGCGGATAGACGGCTAAAAGCCAGCTTTCGGGGTATTCTTTGGCCAGACTTTTGGGAGAAATTTCGCCGAAAATGAGGATCATCAGAGTGGTGACAATGGTGGCAACGGTTACGCCGCCGTCGCCCATGAGCTGTATAAATACGACGGTGGCAATGGAAGCGGCTGCGATATTGACAATATTATTGCCTACTAAAATCGTGGAAAGCACCGCATCAAATTCCGCCAAAAGCTGCAGTACGCCCTGTGCCCGTTTATCGCCGCTCCGGGCCATATTTTTCAGACGAATTTTGTTTACGCTGGTGAGAGACGTTTCCGAGGCGGAATAAAAAGCGGAACAGCAAATCAATACGGCCAGTAAGATTATATATACAGATAAGTTGGATGATTCCATGATGGTCCTTTCACATAACTCTTTTTTTCAGGCAATCGTTTATGCTTGACAAATGCTTTAAATTCCTTACTCTATACCGAATTTTTTATTCTGTAGCGAATACATCATACATCAGGATTGTGTTTCGAGATAATTCTGTGATTGCTTCCAATTATAGATAAAAAAATTTGGCAGGTCAAATTAAAATGGGACGATGATTGAAAGAAAGGAGTATAATAACAACAAATTTTGTAAAAATATTACAAAATAAAAAATATGTTTGACTTATAATCGGTAAGTTGTTATAATTACCCTCGTAAACCAATTAAATAACTTTGACCACAAAAGCCGAGAAGGGAAAAAGATGTGGCGGCAATGCTTCAGAGAGCCGGTGGTTGGTGAAAACCGGCAGTAATCGCTATGTGTATGACTGGTCCCGGAGCTGCCTGCCTGAAGATTTGTAGGGCAGGACGTAATGCTGCGTTAAAGGCAAAGCCTTGTTAGAGGCGGAAAGGGTCGTTCAACGGCCGAAAAAGGGTGGTACAGCGTGGCAGATTCCTCGCCCCTTACTTGTTGTAAGGAGCGGGCTTTTTATTTTGACGACGTGCGGCCTTGCGGTGGATCTGTTTAAAATGGAGGTGGGATGTGGTGCAGCCGGGCCCTTCTGAAAAAGTATCTGGCGTAAAAGCCGTTATTACAGTTTTGTCTGCTGCCTCTGACAGTTTTGGGAAAGTGAGGAGTTACTATGCAACGACCGGAAAAACAATATCGTCCTTTTGAACAGATTAAGTTGGAGCGGCGTGACTGGCCGGACCGGACCATCGAAAAGGCGCCTGTATGGTGCAGCGTCGACCTGCGTGACGGAAATCAGGCGCTGGTCATTCCGATGCAAAAGGAAGCCAAGCTTCGTCTTTTTAAGACATTGCTGGAAATTGGATTTAAAGAAATAGAAGTGGGATTTCCTTCTGCGTCAGACACAGAATATGAAATAATCCGTACTCTGATTGAAAATAATATGGTGCCGGACGATGTAACGCTTCAGGTTTTGGTGCAGGCCCGCCCGGAGTTGATCCGAAAAACCTTTGAGGCCGTCAAAGGCGCCAGGAATGTGATCATTCATTTTTATAATTCCACTTCCGCGCTACAGCGAAAAATCGTGTTTCAGAAGGATATGGATGGCATCGTGGACATTGCCGTCCAGGGCGCGAAATTGATCCGCCGTCTGACGGAAGAAGAAGTCGCCCGCAGCGGGATGCATATTCGTTACGAATATTCGCCTGAAAGTTATACGGGTACAGAACAGGATTTTGCCGTCCGTATCTGCCATGAGGTGATGGAAACGCTGGGAGCGGACGCGGCACACCCTGTTATTATTAATTTGCCGGCCACGGTGGAAATGTGTACGCCTAATACCTATGCCGACCAGATCGAATATTTTATTAAACACCTTCCCAACCGTGAAGCGGCTGTGATCAGCCTGCACCCCCATAACGACAGAGGGACCGGTGTGGCCTGTGCGGAACTGGGACTTTTAGCAGGAGCGGACCGTATCGAAGGCTGTCTGTTCGGCAACGGAGAGCGGACAGGAAATCTGGATCTGGTGACGGTGGCCTTGAATATGTATACGCAGGGGATAGATCCGGGACTGGATTTCCACGATATCCTGGCGGTGGGGAAGGTCTATGAAGAATGTACGGGGATGTCGATCCCTCCGCGTCAGCCTTATGCCGGCGCTTTGTCCTTTACTGCGTTTTCTGGTTCCCACCAGGATGCCATAAAAAAAGGTTTTGACTACATGAAGCAGTCCCGGACAGACTACTGGGAAGTGCCCTATCTTCCCATCAATCCCGCGGACATTAACCGACAATATGAGCCGGTGATCCGAATCAACAGTCAGTCCGGTAAAGGGGGAGCGGCCTTTGTGCTGGAGCAGGCCAAAGGATACCGCATGCCCAAGGCGATGCAGCCGGAGTTTGGCGAAGTGATCAAGGCGGCGGCAAATGCGTACGGTAAAGAATTGAATGAAGGACAGATCGTAGAACTGTTCCGAACGGAATTTATTGACCGAAAAGGCAAATATGAGTTGTTGGAGCGACATATTCAATATGGCAGTACCGGCGCCAATGACAGTAAGAATCCCACCAGTTTTACCGGGATCCTTGCGATAGACGGGGAAGAGGTGCCGGTCAGCGGACAGGGGAACGGACCTATTGATGCCTTCTTCAACGGCCTGGAAAAAATCGGTATCAAAGGTTATAAATTCCTGAACTATGATGAGCATGCGATTTCCGAAGGATCGGATGCCAAAGCGATCTGCTATATTCAGTTAGAAAAACCGGATGGGGCGTCTATTTTTGGTGTAGGCGTTCACAGCGGTATTACCACGGCCTCCTTGCTGGGTATCATCTGCGCTATTAATCGGGCTGAAGGAAGGAAAAAATAACTTGTTTCGTTTGCTTGATAAGGACTGTCTGTATTGTTGCAGGCAGCCCTTATTTTTGTTTTGGTTAAGTTACGTTTTTTTAATCATGTTTATCTTAATTAAGGTAAAACAATCTATTTATGGTGGTCTTATTTTATAGCAATTTGTTGCGCAGAATGAGCTGAAAATCAAAACAGAATTCTTCTATTTATAAAATTGTATACTGTATACACGACCTGTTTCTCATGATATAATAAAAGCGGTATAATAAAAGCGGAACCCAAGAATTCAGAAACACAAAATAGATTCAGAATTAGCTTTGAAGGGGGCAAAAAAATGAACGGAAAGCCTGTACAAATTACCGAAACCGTGTTGCGGGACGGGCCGCAGTCCATTGTGGCGACTCGCTTGCGCATCGGAGACATTATCCCTGTTCTGGAACGAATGGACGAGGTGGGGTATCATGCTGTCGAAGCCTGGGGCGGCGCGACCTTTGACGCCTGTCTTCGCTTTCTGGATGAAGACCCCTGGGAGCGTCTTCGTGTGTTGCGGCGTTATCTGAAAAAGACGCCGATCCAGATGTTGCTGCGGGGACAAAATTTATTGGGCTATAACCATTATGCGGACGATGTGGTCACAGAGTTTGTGAAACGCAGCGCAGACAACGGCGTGTCCATTATCCGTGTGTTTGATGCGTTAAATGATGTGCGCAATCTGGAAACATCCTTTAAGGCGGTAGAAGGCACCGGCGCTCATGTGCAGGGCGCTTTAGTGTATACGACAAGCCCTTATCATCAACCGGAAGATTTTCTGCGTGTGGCTCAGGAAATGGTTCAATTGGGCGCCCACTCCATCGCCATCAAAGATATGGCAGGGCTATTGTCCCCTTATGCGGCGGAAAAACTGGTGCGGCAATTAAAAGCTTCGCTTACGGTGCCGGTAGAGTTGCATACTCACTGTACCACCGGACTGGGGCCCATGACCTTATTAAAGGGAATCGAGGCCGGTGTTGATATCATTGACACGGCACTGTCCCCCTTTGGCGGCATGACCAGCCAGCCCCCCACGGAATCTATGGTAGCCGCGTTACAGGAAAGCCCCCGGGATACGGGCCTGTCTTTGGCGAAACTGAATGATCTGGCCGAGTATTTCTCCGGCGTGAAAAAGAAAATCGTGGAAGAGTTTAAGGTGAATCCCTATTTTGACGTGAATCCTTCTGTGCTGACATATCAGGTACCGGGCGGCATGCTGTCCAATCTGAAGAACCAGATGAAGGGCATGGGGATCGGCGATAAACTGGACGAAGTGCTGAAAGAAATGCCCCAGGTACGAGCGGAACTGGGATATCCGCCGCTGGTAACGCCAACCAGCCAGATCGTAGGTTCCATGGCTGTCTTAAACGTGGCGTTGGGACGTTATAAGATGATCCCGATGGAAGTCAAAGATCTGATCCGCGGCCGTTATGGCAGAACGCCGGCTCAGGTAAATCCGGAGGTAAAAAAACTGGCGATCGGTGAGGATCCCGTCATCGACCATCGGCCGGCCGATGATATTGCGCCGCAACTGGCTGCGATGCGAGAGAAGCTGGACGCTGCCGGCTTCCCCGGCCTCAGTATGGAAGACCTGCTTTCTTATGCAGTATTTCCCGATGTAGCGCTAGAATATTTCCGTAAGCACAGATAAACCGATTTACAGATACAGGCGATCCAGATATAATGAGAGAAAGATGATGTTGCTATATTTTCTGTCATGACTTGCGTGGTATGCGAAAGAGGGAAAGTATCATGGAGAAAAAAGTTACGGACAAGGTGACCTGGGTAGGTAAGATCGACTGGGAGCTGGTAACATTCCATGGCAATGAGCTGTCCACATTCCGGGGGTCTTCTTATAATTCTTACCTGGTCCGGGATCAAAAGACAGTATTGATCGACACCTGCTGGCTTCCGTTTGACAAAGAATTCGTAGCCAATCTGGAGCGGGAGATCAATTTGGAGCAAATCGATTATATCGTGATGAACCACAATGAGATCGATCATAGCGGCGCGCTTCCTGCTTTGATGGAACGTCTGCCGAATGTGCCCATCTACTGTACGAAAAAAGGCGAGGGCATTATTCGGGGACATTATCATAAGGATTGGAATTTTATTAATGTAAAAACCGGCGATACCCTTGATTTAGGCGAAAATAAGCTGATTTTTATTGAAGCGCCCATGCTGCATTGGCCGGATACCATGTTTTCCTACCTGACAGGGGAGCATATCCTCTTCAGTAACGATGTGTTCGGGCAGCATTATGCCAGCGAAGAACTGTTTAATGACAAAGTGCCGGCGGAAATCGTTTATGCGGAAGCTTTAAAATATTATACGAACATTATTACGCCTTATAGTCCCATGGTAACCAGAAAGATCAAAGAACTTCTGGATATGCATGTGCCTATCTCCATGATCTGTCCCAGTCACGGTATCCTTTGGCGTGACGACCCCATGCAAATCGTGGAAACGTATCAGAAATGGGCGGCAGATTACCAGGAAAACCAGATCACGCTGATTTATGATACTATGTGGAATTCCACCCGCCGGATGGCGGAGTGCATTGCGGAAGGGATTCGTGAAGAGGATCCGGATGTGGTGATCAAGCTGTATAATTCTTCCAAAGAAGATAAAAACGATATTGCGACGGAAGTTTTTAAATCCAGAGCGATTTTGGTTGGTTCACCGACCATTAACTATGGCTTTGCTTATTCTACCGGCGGTATTATGGAACTGATCCGGGGCCTGAAATTCAAAAAGAAAAAAGCGGCGGCCTTCGGCAGTTACGGTTGGAGCGGCGAAGCGGTAAAAGAGATCACCGAGATGCTGAAAGGCGCAGGCTTTGCTATTGTAAATGACGGGATCCGTTGCCAATGGGTTCCGGATGAAGCGCATTTGGAAGAATGCAGGGCTTATGGTCGGGAATTTGCCAAAGCCTGCCGTGAAGCCCGAGGATAGTTTTTTACGGTCAAGCAGGTTCCCAGAGGAACGTCAGTCTCTTTAAAAAGATTCGATTTCTTTCGGCGTTCTTTCTGCCAACGGGATGGTTTCGGTGTAAGTAATGGATTTGGGCAGGCGTTTTTCCAAAGTAGCCTGAATCTCTTTGCCGACTCGGGTCATAATTTCCAGTGTGACGGATTTACTGCCCACGCTGCCGATAGGGGTCGTGGACTGGGCCGCTTCGGTGTAAGTTTTTGTATAGAGATAGCGATTGTTTTTTACATCGATGACGCGAAACGGGATGGATGCGGTAGCTGCCTTGCCGGCCACTAAAAGGCTGGACTTTGCTTTTACCGTTACGGGGCCGACGCCCAGATATAAGAAGTAGTCTACGTTACTGTCTTCCAATACGGAGAGGATATCCGCCCGTTCCGCATCGGCGATATCTTCGATTCCGATTTCCGACAGTTTTGTTTTATACATAGCACCGTCAATCAATTCGTAAGTTTGTGCCGGCAGAGCGGCATCCAGATATTCAAATAATTTTTTATCAATGGTGGTATCATATTTTGTTTTGGCATTATTTTCATACACGATGGCAATCACGGGTTTACGATTTACGGTACGGATCCCCTGTTCCGCTTCGGCCTTTGCCTGCGCCCGTTGTTTTTCGGCTGCCTGCCAGCGCTGACTGAAGGGCTGTTGCGGCGCGACTGCTTTTTCGGTCGTATTGCCGACAGAACGTATCTGTTCTACGATATTCCTATCTTTCCAACCGGCGAAGGCGGTAAGATGTGTCACTACTAAAGCTGTGGCTAAGGCGGGTACAATTAAATTTCTCATAATAATCTCTCCTCTGTCTGTCAAGTAAATGCATATAATGTCTGTCAAGCAGCTGCATATACTATCTGTTAAGCAGCTGCTAAACTATTTTCATAAGCTGTTGCTTTCCTTTAAATGAAACCATTAAACCGGGCCATTGATCTCTGCCCTTTTCTACAACGCTTTCGTTTCAACTTCACCACCGTTTTTATTGCTGCGGAAAAAGTCAACGAATGTGCAACTTTGGTATTATCTATATTATAGCATAGTACCCTTCGGTTGATTTAGAAAAACGTGTAAAATTTGCAGTTGCTTTGTAAAATTGTATACAATATTTTCGATATAAAAATGATTTAATTACGCAAATGTAATATTTTATTGACAGAAAGGCAGACAGCCCTATAATAGAACATAACTGAAAACGCCATTTTATATTATTTTAGTAGGAATGCATAACGCAGAGAGAAAGAGGGGAAAACAATGATAGTAAAAAAACTTTTAGTGTTAGCGGCAACAGTGGCTCTGACTGCCGGTTTGATCGGTTGCGGCGGAGCGGAACCGAAGGATAAAGGCAAGGCGCCTGCGGCGGATAAACCGGTTAAGATAGGTGTGACAGCAGGACCGCATGCAGAAATCATGGATAATGTAAAGAAACTGGCTGCCAGGGAAGGACTCCCCATTGAAGTAGTGGAGTTCAATGATTACGTGACGCCTAACGTAGCTTTAAACCAGGGAGAACTTTTCGCCAATAGCATGCAGCATGCGCCGTATTTGGCCGCGACTTTGAAAAAGGAGCCGAAGTTCACCTTGAAAGAAGTTTTTAAGACGGTGAATTTCCCGATGGCTCTTTATTCTGCCAAGGTGAAAAAGGGGGAAACAGTCCCGGACGGGGCGACGATTGCCATTCCCAATGATCCGTCAAACGGCGGTCGTGCATTGTTGATGTTGGACAGCGCCGGCCTGATCAGGGTAAAAGATAAAAAGAACCCTGTTACCAGCCTGAAAGATGTGGTGGAAAACAAACATAACTTTAAATTTCAGGAACTGGATGCGGCAAGTATTCCCCGCAGTATGAACGATGTGACAGCGGCATGTGTAAATGCGAACTATGCGTTGCCCGCCGGATTAAATCCTGTGCATGACTCGCTTTTAATGGAGAATGCGGACAATCCTTTTGTCAATATTTTTGTCACTACGGAAAAAAGCGTGAATGATCCCCGTATTGCGCAATTAAAGAAGATTTATCAGTCGGCGGAAAATGAAAAGTTTATCAACGAACATTTTAAAGGCAGTATTGCTGTCGGCTGGAAATAACCGGATCAAGAAAGAACGATTGCCAATAATCAAAATAATTGTGAACCGTCGGCAGTTTCATTGACAAATCCGAAGAGACAAAATATGATAGCAATAGTACCTATGAAAATATGCATAAAAGAACATGGGTAAGCAAACACTAAAATCAACATGTGGAGAAGTGCTTTTTGGAGGAAAACCAATGATTCAATGCATGGATGAAGAAAATTTACATAAACGTCTGAAAAAAATCATGGGACAGATTCAGGCAATCGACCGGATGGTGGGGGAAGACGTGCCCTGTGAAGACATCCTGGCTCAGATCAACGCGGCGAAATCAGCGCTGCATCGTTGTGGACAGGTTGTGCTGGAAGGGCATATTAATCATTGTGTGCGTGAAGGAATTCAGCATGGCGATGTGGATCGGACAATTAAGAACTTTACCAAGGCAGTGGAACGTTTTGCCAATATGTCTTGATTTTTCCGGTTGTACGTAATGAATGTTACAAATTTATCTAAAATAAATAAAAATAAAACAAAAATGAATCAATCCTCTTGACAACCAAAAGGAATCGGGTACAATTAGTTTTAACTTGATAAAGAAACCGATGAGGAAGAAGAGTAGGCAGTTCGCAGATTCCCCCAAGAGAGTTGCAGATGATGGGAATGCAATGGGAACAGACTGCTGAATGGACTTCGGAGGGCGGAACGAAACAAGTAGCAGCCGACGGGTTCTTCCCCCGTTACCAGGGAAGCTTGATAAGTGGACGTGTTACGTCAAGATGAGTGGTACCGCAGAAGCATGCTTTTGTCTCAGTAATGGGGCAAAAGCTTTTTTATTATGTAAGGAGGACTATATTATGGTAAATAAAGTGCCGCACAGACTATATTTAACCGAGGAGCAGATTCCCGTTACCTGGTATAATCTACGGGCGGATATGAAAGAAAAACCGGAACCTATGTTGAATTCGGCCACAGGCAAACCGGTGACAGAAGAAGAACTCTACCCTGTATTCTGTAAAGAACTGGCGCATCAGGAGCTGGATAATGTTACGGCGGAGTATCCGATCCCGGAAGAGATTCTGGAAATGTATCGGAATTACCGCCCATCCCCCTTATGCCGTGCTTATAATCTGGAAAAAGCATTGGATACGCCGGCTAAAATTTATTATAAATTTGAAGGCAATAACACCTCGGGCAGTCATAAATTGAACAGCGCGATTGCGCAGGCCTATTATGCGAAAAAGCAGGGCCTGAAAGGGGTTACGACGGAAACCGGCGCGGGGCAGTGGGGAACCGCGCTGGCAGAGGCCTGCTGTTATTTTGGCCTGCCGCTGGAAGTGTTCATGGTCAAGACTTCTTATGAGCAAAAACCTTTCCGCAAAGCCATTATGGAAACATTTGGCGCCAGTGTGCACGCCAGTCCCAGCAATCTTACCGAGGCAGGGCGTAAACTTCTGGCCGAAAATCCGGATAATCCGGGAAGCTTGGGCTGCGCTATTTCAGAAGCGGTGGAAAAAGCAGTGACCGGGGATAATATCAAATATGTGCTGGGTTCAGTTCTTAATCAGGTGCTTCTGCACCAATCCATCATCGGTCTGGAAAGTGCGAAAGCGATGGAGGTATTGGGCGAGTACCCGGATGTAGTGATCGGTTGTGCCGGCGGCGGCTCTAATCTCGGGGGCCTGATCGCTCCTTTTGCCCGGGACAAAATACTGGGTAAAGCTGATCCGCGGCTGGTGGCGATAGAACCTTCTGCCTGCCCTTCCCTGACCCGGGGACGTTATGCCTATGACTTCTGTGATACAGGTAAAATTACGCCTATGGCGAAAATGTATACCCTGGGCTGTACTTTTACACCTTCGCCCATTCATGCAGGCGGTCTCCGGTACCACGGCATGGCTCCCATTCTGTCGAAACTTTATCATGACGGTTACATGGAGGCGCAGACCGTGCGTCAGACACAGATTTTTGATGCGGCGGTATTTTTTGCCAAATATGAGAGCATTCTTCCGGCGCCGGAGTCGGCTCATGCGATCTGGGGCGCTTTGGAAGAAGCAAAACGCTGCAAAGAAGAAGGTGTGAGCCGGACGATCCTCTTTGGCCTGACGGGAACCGGTTTCTTTGATATGAAAGCTTATGAATCGTATCGAAGCGGCGCATTAAACGACTATGTCCCCACAGATGAAGAGTTGCAGGTCAGCATGGATCGTTTGCCGAAAATTCCGGGGATCCAATAATAGCAATAGCAGGCATCAGGTGCTTTTCTCTGCCATTTAGTGCAGGGAAAAAACAGGCGCCAACATTTTGAAAAACACCTTGCGTGCGTTGGCTTTTCTTCTGAAAACGCAGGGGTGGAAAGCCTGAAAAAGGAAATTGCAAAACTGAAATGGCTTCCCCTGAAAACGCAGAGGGAGGGAAGAAAGGGACAATTATGCGAGCAGTAGTCACGAGAGTGAGCGGAGCTTCGGTCACGATTGAAGAAAAACTTTGCGGCAGAATAAATAACGGCTTCCTTGTCTTACTGGGCATTGGCCCGGAAGACACGGAAGCGTTGGTTGAAAAACTGGCGGAGAAGATTTGTAATTGCCGTGTGTTTGAGGATGAAGCTGGAAAAATGAATTTAAGTCTGGCACAAGTCGGAGGGCAGTTACTTATTATCTCGCAGTTTACGCTGTATGCTGATTTGAAAAAAAGACGCCCGGGATTTTCGCATGCTGCGAACCCCAGGCTGGCAAAAGAACTTTATGAAAAATTTTTGGGTGCTTGCATAAGCCGGGGATTCGCTGTAGAACACGGTGAATTCGGCGCAGAAATGCAGGTGGCTTCCGTTAACGACGGGCCGGTCACGTTATTGTTTGATACGGATACTATGTAAAACGGGCCCGTGTTTCCGCTTTATAATTTACACATCTGTGGGAGTCGTTGTCTGCTTCGGGTAAAGCGCCTGATCGCGTCAGCGATACTGAATCGGCTCTGACACGCAGTGATAAACCGGGGTGATCCCGCAGCGTGAAAGATGCTGCACGCTGTACTTCATTTGTCTGCTGCGTGAAGGTGAGACTAAAGCAAAATTATCGAGAGGGACGCGGACAGGCATCTCTGCCGGACCGCCTTTATTATACATAAAACCTTTGACCGGTTTGCAACAAAATTGTGAACAATCCGCCAGGGTGTAAATACCGCTGCAAAAGTGGAGTTGCTGTTATTCCCGGCTATGGTAAAATAAATTAAATACGCTAAAAAGTTATTCGTAATGAAGCATAGATACTAAGTTAAGTAAGTATGTAAGTTAATAGGGTACGTAAGTTATGGAAATACGCAAGTTATGGATAGTAATATAGAGGACGATCGTGAAGTAAACATGTTTGCAGGGTAAGAGAGAAAAGATCAATTTCTTGCCTGCTTTTACGTCGTGTCGAGGAAATTTCATGCACATTTATGCCCTAGGTGATCTGCATTTTTCCGGTGTTCCGGAACGCAAACCGATGAGCGTTTTTGGAACACATTGGGCTGATCACCGAAAAAAAATAATTAAAAACTGGCGCGAAATCGTTTCTGAAGAAGACCTGGTGCTTTTGTGCGGCGATACTTCCTGGGCCATGAAGCTGGGGGAAGCCGTGACGGAGGATTTACAGTCCGTTGCCGCTCTGCCCGGGAAAAAGGTGATCCTGCGTGGTAATCATGATTATTGGTGGACCGGCCTGAAAAAAATGCAAAAGGCTACGGACAATCAGTTTTTCTTTTTACACAATAATTTTTATGGGGCAGGAGAATTTGCGGTTTGCGGCTCCCGTGGCTGGCTGACAGCGGCCTGTGAGGGGTATAAAGAAGACATTGACGGAAAAATCTTGCGCCATGAAGAACTGCGTCTTCGGGCTTCGTTGGAGGCGGCACGAGCGGCAGGCTATACGGACGTGATTCTGGCGCTGCATTACCCGCCGTTTTACTCCCGGGAGGAAGACTCTGTGTTTAAAGACCTGATTGATGAATATAGCGTCAGGACCTGTGTGTTCGGTCACATTCATGGGGCTGAAGGAGCCGCTTCCATCTTTGAAGGAGAAAGGGATGGCTGCCTCTATAAGCTGGTTTCCTGTGATACGCAAAATTTTACCCCCGTAAAGATTCGGTAAGGATTGGACGAAACAGAAATAAACTATTGACAACACCAAATATTTTAGTTATAATTGCTTTGCTGTTGAAAAACGGCGCATGTGACTCCGTAGCTCAGCTGGATAGAGCGTTTGGCTACGAACCAAAAGGTCGGGGGTTCGAATCCCTCCGGGGCCACCAATTGAAAACCAGCCACGTAAGTTTTCGGACTTGCGTGGTTTTTGTTTTTCTTCTTGTTTCTTCTTTTTTCGTGAGATTTGTCCTTGTTAAATGGCGTTTAACATGACATAAAATGGTAAAAAAGCAAAATGTGTAGCGTTAACTTGACTTTAACGGCAAAAGCGGAGTTCACTCTTGAGCGTCAAAAAGAGGCGGAAAATTATATTTTGTGATAGAATAATTTAAAAGGATGATTCTATTACTGCACAAATATTTAAAAAGGATGAGTATATGAGAAGTTTAGGCAGTCAGAGAATGAGCGAAATAGGACGCTTTATATTAGTGGGTGGCGGCTCGTTTCTGCTTGACTATGGCTTATTATATGTGTTTACGGAATTTGCGGGGATCCCCTATTTATACTCTTCTGCACTTTCGTTTTCTGTTTCTGTTATAATTAATTACTGGTTGTGCGTTGTATATGTTTTCCCCGGTGCCCGGCATCAGACGATGACCCGGGCCATCCTGTTTTTTGCTTCCAGCCTTGTGGGCCTGGGCATTAACCAGGCATGCATGTGGTTTTTTGTGGAACAGATCTCATTGCACTATATGGTGGCGAAAATTGCGGCCACGGCCATTGTCACGATCTGGAATTATTTTGCCAAACGCAAAGCGGTAGCGAAATAAAGACCGATTTTCTCTACGATATCTGATTGAAACATAATGCGTTTATATGTCAGGTTCAGGCTGGGAATTCTTTTTCCGACCTTTGAAAAAATTAACATAGTAATAGAATTTCCCGCTGAATTATAATAGTATTGAAAAATTACTTTAGAAAAAGTAATTCATTGTAAAAGGAACAATAGAAAAATTGTAATCATAATTAAAAGAAAAAGAGGGAACCATGGAAAAAGAAATAGTACAGGGCTTGTTGATTCCTTTTTTAGGTACTGCATTGGGAGCAGCTTGTGTGTTTTTTGTGCGAGGTGAACTTAACTGGCGGATTCATCGAGCTTTTACGGGGTTTGCTGCCGGGGTTATGGTGGCGGCTTCTATTTGGAGCCTTTTGATCCCTGCTATGGAAGAATCTGCAGCGCTGGAAGAGCTGGCTTTTTTGCCGGCTGCCATTGGTTTTTGGATAGGTATTTTATTTTTGCTGCTTTTGGATCATCTCATTCCCCATCTGCACCATGACAGTACAGAGGCAGAGGGACCTCCCAGTTCTATTTCCCGCGTAGGGAAATTGGTGCTGGCGGTAACTTTACATAACATCCCCGAAGGAATGGCTGTGGGTGTTGTGTACGCGGGGCTGTTAGCTGCGCAGACAAATGGCGTATCCAATGGCATTACGTCGGCGGCAGCGTTGGCTATGTCCATAGGCATCGCCATTCAGAATTTCCCGGAAGGCGCAATTATTTCACTTCCCTTGCGTTCGGAAGGAGTAAAAGACGGAAAAGCCTTTTTTTATGGGGTGCTTTCGGGAGTGGTAGAGCCGATCGGGGCTTATTTGACAATTTTAGCGGTACATCATGTAGTACCTTTTTTACCCTACTTTTTAAGTTTTGCCGCCGGGGCAATGCTCTATGTGGTGGTGGAAGAACTGATTCCGGAAATGAGCCAGGGGAAACACTCTGATATTGGTACGTTGGCCTTTGCGGTGGGATTTTCCTTGATGATGGCGCTGGATGTGGCGCTGGGATAACAGTATAGTGTTGCGTAAAAGGGCAGGATACCTGCCCTTAAAGTGCCTTCGTTTTATTTCATAAATTAAAATGTATGATTCAGACCCAACGAAAACCCAATCGCATTATGCCCCGGGTTTTTAGTTTTCATTCCATTGGAATGGTGACTCATCATATATCCCAGACTGATGGAATTATGCGAGGTATATTTATACGTAAAACGCGGTCCGATGCGCCACATAAATCCCCAGGGACGCCCTTGAGCGGGAAAAGCCTTATGATAAGCCAGGAAAGAAACAGAGCCTTCCAGATCCCAGTACATTTTGCCGGATAAGGGGCGCTCCCAACGCAGCATCATAGCCGGCCCCAGACCAACGGCATTACTGTCCCGACGGATATCATCTTCTGTGGTATAACCGTGGGCGCGTGTAATGGTAAGACCTCTGTGTATGGTCACTCCGCCCTGTTCATGGGCTTTCTGAAAAACATGCACATTGTAGTCGTCAATATAACGCTTCTCAAAAAAACGATGTTGTAAATATTCCGTTTGTAGTTCCAGATTGCTGGCGGCCAGCCCCATCGTTTGACTTCCCATACTAAGAGAAAAGACGGCTGCGAGAACAGCGATTTTCAGTTGTTTTGCCCATGTAGGATTCAATTTCAGGACCTCCGTATTTTTATCAGAACAACACATTTCAGTAGCATTTTATCATAGTTTTTAAGAAAAAACTACACAGTTACCATGTTTGCATGGTCAGGAAAGTGGTATTTAAAAATACCGTGCAGAAAACAAAGCGGCCCCGGGTCCTTCGTTCGGCCTTTGTGAAAGGGGCACGGCAGGTATGTTTCCCTTTTCCATTATTTTTTTTGCCATTTTTTGGTTAACCTGTTGAAAATTTTGGTTGACAATAGGTGCGTAAAAGGATACTATCATAATAGATTTTTTCGCAGCATGAATTTTAAAAACAAAAGTATAGGAGTGTCTTCTATGTACAAGCTGAAAATTCGTGAGTTAGTGTTTGTTTCATTGTTTATTGCCTTGATTACGGTGGGTACTTTTATTCGTATTCCTGTAGGAACGGATGTATACACCCTGCAGTTTTTATTTACGCTGATGGCCGGTTTGGTGCTGGGCGCAAGACTGGGTGCCCTGGCTGTGGGGACTTATGTACTGATGGGGTTGTTGGGAATCCCGGTATTTGCGTCCGGCGGCGGTCCCGCCTATGTATTGCAGCCTACTTTCGGCTATCTGGTGGGATTCATTGTGCAGGCTTATGTTTGCGGCAAGTATAGCCGTGGAATCAAAATTCCGAAGTTTAAGAATCTATTGATTGCGAATTCCATAGGGATGGCGATTGTGTACCTGTTCGGTATCAGTTACTTTTATTTTGCTTCGAATTACATTGTAAACGCACCGATCGCTTTTGGCGCGGTTGTATTTTATTGCGGTGTGTTGCAGGTGATTCCGGATTTTATTTTGTGCGTACTGGCTGCTGAATTGGCGGAGCGTTGCTATCAGGTGGGTATCTGGCTCAATTGGGAGCCTGCGGATGGCATAAAGCCTGAATTGTCCTAACCGCTAACCGGCAGGCAGGATATAATACAAGACAATACACGGAAAAAACCATGTTCTGGCTGGTGGTTTCCAACATATAATTTCTTTGCTGTTGCAATTCGCAGAAGCGCGGAGAGAAGCAACAAATCTTCAGGATACAGGAAATTTTGAGTAAACGTATGAAGAGGTGAAACAAGACAGTCAGAAACCGCTGCATAATAGGATTCAACAAAATAAATAAAAGGATAGTGACGAAAAAACAACCTGTCATAAAAATGGCAGGTTGTTTTTCTTAATTAAGCTATCTTGTATTTATACTACAATTATGATGCCAAAAATCCCAAAAAGAACGAGTGAGTTTATTATACTCACGATTTTTTAATCGGATCATAGCCACTTTACTATATATTTTTATCTCCAAAGGCACTATGCACAATTGTTTATAAGTACGCAAGTCTACTAGCGCTTTAGGCAAGATAGAAACATTTTGACTATTTGTCAATATTTGTAAAAGAATTTTATGACGCGAAGTTTCGCCGACTAGTCTGACCTTTACATTTCTTTCCTCAAAAGGATGAGTGGCAAGATAATTTAAGGTTGACTTTTTACCCAGCAAATAGAGAGGGAATTTAGAAATTTCTTTAAGGGAAACCTCAGTTTTTTGCGACAAAGGATGTTTTTTATTGCAAACTAGCACCATTTCATCAATTGCATATAAAAGAGTATCGTAATCCTCAAGGTTAGGCATCTCATCAATTCTAACGAGTGCTAAATCAATGTCTTTGTTATGAAGCTCTTTTAATACGTCAAATTGAGTGGTTTCGTGCATGTCGAAATTAATTGTCGCGCCCTTGCAGAAGCTCTGGAAAGTTGCTAAATTTTTACCTACGTTATAACTGGACACAATAGGTATGGACCCAATACGTAATGTGCCGGATAAATCATCTTTATGCTGTTCCAATTCTAATAACATATTGTTATGAAAAGAAAGAATTGACTTTGCGTATTTAAGGAAAGTATATCCGGCTGGTGTCAAAGTTCTCTCGGTAGAGCCTCTTTCAAATAATACTACACCAAGCTCATTTTCTAAAGACTTAATTTGCTTTGAAATAGAAGATTGAGAAATAAATAATTCATAGGCTGCTTCAGAAAAACTTTTTGTTTTCACTATAGCAAGAAAATAACGGATCTGATTCATATCCATAAGTCACGTCACCTCTTTTCCGCTAAATCCAGCTAAAATGACTATATTAAAAATATATAAAATTAATCATCATTAAGTATATCAATATTACAGACAAAAAAACAATTCAAATACATCATAGAGGATATTCGCAAAAGGAATATTCCCTGACGGAATAGTTAAGTGCCGTTTTTGAATTGCACGAAGACAATGCCTGAGTCTAAAATTTAACTAAAGAAGCTTTACCAAAATTAATTTGTAACGGGTAGAGTAAAGCAATGTTAAAGGAGGTATTTAGTAATGACAAAGACCTACAAAGATTTGCGTGAATTTCTTGCAACACTTGAGGAAGAGGGACAACTGGTACGTATTAAAGAAGAAGTTATGCCAGAACCTGACATTGGTGCAGCAGGGCGTGCATGTGCTAACATGAAAGAAAAACCTGCGGTTTTATTTGAAAAAGTGAAAGGCTACAAGTATTCAGTCGTAACCAATGTTCATGGATCCTGGCAGAACCATGCATTAATGTTGGGCATGCCAAAGAATGCGACTGTTAAGGAACAATTCCTGGAATTGAATCGCCGGTGGGATAAATTTCCTGTTCCTCCCACGATTGTTTCTCGGGAAGAAGCTAAGTGTAAAGAAAATGTAATTACAGAAAATATTAATTTATTTGACATTTTGCCTCTTTATAGAATTAACGATCAGGATGGCGGGTTCTTTATCTCCAAAGCATCCGTAGTGACTGGGGATCTGGATGAACCGGATAATCTGGATAAATTAAATGTAGGCACATATCGTATTCAGGTAAAAGATATTGATAGGGTAGGCATCCAGGCGCTTCCGTTCCACGATATTGCCATTCAATTAGCGAAAGCAGAAGCACTCAATAAACCTTTGCCAATTGCTATTGCTTTGGGAAATAGCCCCTTAGTCACCTTTATGGCATCGACTCCTGTTGCGTATAATCAGAATGAATATGAATTTGTAGGGGCGTTGCAGAATGGCGTTCCCACTGAAATTGTTAAAGCGGATACAGCAGAAAATCTTTATGTTCCTGCTCATGCTGAAGTGGTTTTAGAAGGCTATATTATGCCGCGTGTTCGTACGTGTGAAGGCCCGTTTGGCGAGTTCCCGGGATCTTATTCAGGCGCTCGCTTGCAGTGCGAAATTAAAATTACCCATATTACACATAGAACAAACCCGATTTTTGAGAACCTGTATTTAGGACTTCCCTGGACTGAAATTGATTATTTAATGGCGTTGAACACTTCTGTTCCCATGTACAAACAATTACATGAAACCATTCCTGAAGTGGTTGCTGTCAACTCTATGTATACGCATGGTATTGGTGAAATTATTTCAGTAAAATCCCGCTATGGTGGCTTTGCTAAGTCGGCAGCATTTCGTATGCTGTGTACACCCCATGGCACTGCCTATGCTAAAATTATCATTTTGGTAGATGAGTTTGTAGATCCCTTTAACTTGGAACAGGTTATGTGGGCCTTAACTACTCGAGTTAAACCGTCGAAAGATGTATCGATCATTCAGAATTGCGCAGGCATGCCGTTAGATCCATCTTCTTATCCGGCAGGCATGCATGATAAGTTGATTATTGATGCCACCACGCCGGTAGCGCCTGAACCTAATCCGCGTTCTGTAGAATTGTTGAAACCTTCTCCTGCAACGCCGCAATGGGAAAAAGTGATCAAAGGTTTAATGGAAGCAGCTCAGGCAAACAAGTGATGAGTCGAGATTAATTTAAAAATAAGGGAGGTTATATCTATGAAGTGCCCACGTTGTGATGAAGAAACTGTAAGAGTAATGACTAAATCTCCAGTTGGTGATGCATGGGAAGTTTATGTTTGCGATACGTGCTCTTATTCTTGGAGATCTACAGAAAATCCCCATGTGGATGATGTTTTTAAATTAAAGAAAGAGGAGATTGCAAAACTCCAGGTAATACCACCTATTCCTCCTCTGAAAACAAAATAAAAAACGCTTTTGCTTGGTGTAGGTAGGCTTGGGCCTACCTATACCATTAGTAAAAGCCATAAGTGTATTTTGAAAGGCGGAATTATTATGGGCAAAAATAAACCGGTTATCGGGTTTATTATAGGGATTGTTGTAGCATTAGCGATAGGCTTTTCTGATATCGCAGGATTAAGCTTGCAAGGCAGGATCTGTATGGCCCTTTCTTTTATGACGGTCATTTGGTGGGGCTTTCAGATTGCACAACCTGGTTATACATCTGGGGTGTATTTGGTCTTATTGACAATCTTTCAAGTAGCGAAACCGCAATTAATTTTTTCTACATGGACTATGTCCATGATGTGGATCATTATAGGCGCTTATCTTATCGCAGGCGCTGTCAAGGAGTCCGGCTTAGGAGAACGTATCTCCTATATGTTTATTGATAAATTTGTAACAAACTTCAGAAGTATTATTACTGCGATTTTTTCTTTAACGTTTATTCTCAGCCTTTTGATACCACATCCCTGGCCTCGTGCCTTTATTATTATGTCGGTTATGGCCGTCGTCATTAAAAGCGCTAATATACCAAAGGAAGATGCAGTTAAAATAGGGTTTACAGTATTTGCCTCTTCTGTTCCTGTTTCCTTGATTTTTTTGACCGGCGACGCAACGATCAGTCCATTAGCTATTCAATCGTCGGGCGTACCTTTAGGCTGGATGGGTTGGTTTAAATTGATGGGCCCTCCTGCTATGGTAGGATCTATTTTATGCTATTTTCTGATTCTGGTTCTATTCAAGCCTACGCAGGAGATCAGTATAAATAAAGACGAGATTCGCGCCAAATTGGCAAATTTAGGTCCTATGAAAGGCAAGGAGAAACGGACGGCTTTTTGGGTTGCTGTAGCTATTATTCTCTGGATGACCGATACGCTGCATGGCATAGACATTGGTTGGGTTACCTTACTCGTTGCCATGATGATGGCTATGCCCAAGATTGGCGGCGTTTTAACCCCCGCCAGTTGGGGAGGCGTCCCTCTGCATGTCCTGGTGTTCTTAACGGCAGCGGTTGCTATAGGGCGTGTTGGAGGAGCTACTGGAATGAATGCCTGGATTGCTCATACTGTACTTCCGAGTTCTGTTCCAGCTAATCCGTTCGTTTTAGCAGCATTTATTACAGCTGTTTCTATTTTGATTCACATGATTTTAGGTAGTGTCATTGCAGTAATGGGTATAGTTATTCCCGCTATGTTAGTATTTACCAGTCAAATGAGCGGAGTAAGTCCGTTAGTACCTGCTCTTTTGGCATATACGGCGGTGGCTTCTCATTACGTTTTCCCCTTCCAACATTTGAATATGTTAGTAGGGCAGGGAGAAGACAATGGGATGTATGGTCAAAAAGAATGTATACGCTTGGGCATTCCATATATCATCGTAGTCTTTATTATGACTTGCCTTGTTGAAGTGCCTTGGTGGAAAATTTGTGGATTATGGTAATTTTTGCAAGCATTTGTTGCTGTGGTTTTGTGTAAGGAAAAACTGCAGCAGCAAATGCCAATCATGGAGGGTATCATTATGCGATTGATAGTCGGTATTTCAGGCGCCAGTGGTGTGGTTATGGGATATTATTTATTAAAAGTCCTGCATCAGTTATCAGATGTGGAAACGCATTTGGTAGTAACAGAAGGTGCAATGAAAAATTTTTCGCTGGAAACAGATCTGACTATGGAACAGGTGATCTCTTTAGCAGATGTGGTTCATGATAATAAGAATATGGCCGCAAGTATTTCCAGTGGTTCGTTTGTTACAGATGGTATGATTATAATTCCGGCCAGTATGAAGACTGTATCAGGTATTGCTAATGGATTTGCGGAAAATCTTCTTTTGAGAGCGGCAGACGTAAGTTTAAAAGAAAACAGGAAAGTTGTAATGATTCCAAGGGAAATGCCATTAAGCCGCATTCATCTGAAAAACCTGAAGAAATGTGCAGACTATGGCTGTATAGTAATTCCACCTATGCTTACATTTTATAATGAGTCTAATTCGATAGAAAAACAAGTAAATCATATTATTGGCAAAATTTTACGGCAGTTTGGTATTCAATTTGATAAATTTGTGGAGTGGAGAGGACGAGAATAGTTTATTCTGTTTTAATTTAATATGGCAATAAAGACTTATGGCGTGGACAACCAAATAAAATTTTACGTTTCAATTTTCTTCTAATACATGTATAAATACTTGAAAATATTTTTTTTATTCAAATTCATATCAAATTTGCCGTGACATAATTTTGGGCTGGGATCTGACAACTTAAAACTGTCGGATCCTGGTTTTACATTTAAATGCTAAAGAGCCTGGAGTAGGAATCATGTTAAATATCGTATTTGACTATGATGGTACTTTATTTAATTCAATTGATGTTTTTGCGCCTGTTTTTCGAAAAGCGTATTATGATGCGACATTAAAAGGGTTGTTCCCGAAAAAAACATGGACAGACAAAAAAATTTCTCGATGGATGGGGCACAATTCATTAACAATGAGAAAAGAAATAGCAGCCCATTTATCAGATACGCAGTGGGAAGAATTTACTACAGGAATAAAAATTGCTGCTGCGGAGATGGCAGATTGGTCAAAGGGCAGATTCTTCCCTGGAGTAGTTGAAGTATTGCGGACCTTCAAGGAAAGAGGATATCGACTGTTTATATTGAGCAATTGTAGTAATGAATATATTTGCATTCAGAGAAATCTATTTGACTTAGATCGTTATTTTACTGCATATTTTTGTTCTGGGGATTATGGCTGGGTGCCCAAAAAAGACATATTAAAACTGATAAAAAAAGAATATAGCGGACAATTTATTATGGTAGGGGACAGATTGCAAGACATGGAAGCGGCAAATGCGCAACATATTCTGGCTATCGGCTGCGCCTATGGATATGGGGATAAGGATGAATTAAACAATGCTGATATCCTTATTTATCAACCTATGGAACTTCTGACAGTGATCCCAAAAGTGTTAAAGTATTAATGAAATGGTAATTGTGGCAATAAGGAGCCGTGTAATAGACTTATGTATAAAATATACTGGGGAGGTGTTTCTCAATGAAACAGATTATGGTTGTTGCGGGAGATGGTAAATATCAGGTAAGGTTAGATGGGTTTTGCACGGAAGGTAAGGGAATATGCGCTTTTATGACTGGAGGGATAAGGCCACATAACGGTGGAACTGTTGTAGCAAATCCAAGACTTAAATCGAATGCTCAAACCAGCACGGATTTTACGGCTGACATTTGGGTGAGTGGCATTCCGGGGCATAAAGATACAGAGATAGGTATTCCTGTTGCAAAAATATTAGCTACAAAATTAAATGAAGCTATCTCACTTACTGTTGGAATTCATATAGATCACGCTTCAAAAAAAGAAATTGAGATGCTTATTACTAACTGTAAACTTGCCGCCGAAAGATTTATAGCGGAATATCAAAAGAATCAGCCGGATTAATTTTAAATTTTTTTCTTACTATCAACGAGTATCAAGGTAGCTTACACTAATTTGTAGCGGCAGGGTGTCAGTAATTGTAATGGGCGGTATAAAAAACAGTAGAAAATTTTACTTATTATTAAATTTAGATATGCGGAGTACAATGTAGTACTAATATAATAAAATAAAAAAGAGGAGGAGAAACTATGAAAGTCAATGATTTAAGATCTGCGTTAGAACTTTTAAAAACGATACCCGGGCAGTATATCGAGACGGATGTAGAGGCAGATCCAAATGCTGAGATCTCAGGGATATATCGCCGTGTTGGAGCTCACGGCACCTGTATGAGACCTTCGCCTTTAGGACCCGCGATGATGTTTAATAAGGTAAAAGGCCATCCGGATGCCAGAGTTGCTATTGGCGTTTTGGCAGATAGAAAGCGTGTGGCAGCTATGCTAAATACTGCGAGTGACAAATTAGGATTTTTATTAAAAGATGCGGTAGAGAAGGTCATTGCGCCCAAAGTAGTCGATAGCCGGACTGCGCCTTGTCACGAGATTGTTTATAAAGCTACGGACGACGGATTTGACATTCGTAAATTGATTCCTGCTCCAACGAATACGCCGGAAGATGCAGGTCCTTATATTACATTGGGTTTATGTTATGGTACAGATCCGGACACAAATGCGAAAGATATCACAATTCATCGCCTGTGCTTGCAGTCAAAAGATGAGATTTCAATGTATTTTGTACCAGGACGGCATTTGGATGCCTTCCGGCAAAAATATGAAAAAGCTGGGAAACCAATGCCCATTTCTATTAGTATCGGTGTTGATCCGGCCATTGAGATCGCAGCTTGTTTTGAGCCGCCTACAACACCTTTGGGATTTAACGAGTTAGGAATTGCTGGAGGTATCCGTGGCGAGGCAGTAGAAGTTACAGATTGTTTGACTATTAAAGAACAATGTCTGGCTCGTGCGGAATACGTTATTGAAGGTGAATTGTTGCCAAATGTCCGTGTACGTGAAGACCAAAATACAAATACTGGTAAAGCAATGCCGGAATTTCCTGGATATACAGGTCCTATGAAACCAGAATTACCTGTTATTAAAGTTAAGGCGGTCACAACTCGTAAGAACCCGATCATGCAGTCTTGCATAGGTCCTTCAGAAGAACATGTGAACATGGCAGGCATTCCTACAGAAGCATCCATATTAACCATGTGTGAAAAAGCATTGCCGGGAAATGTAAAGAATGTATATTGTGCAGCTCCAGGCGGTGGTAAGTATATGGCGATTATCCAGTTTAGCAAGACAAAACCTGTGGATGAAGGTCGTCAAAGACAAGCTGCTTTACTGGCGTTTTCTGCATTTAGTGAACTAAAACATGTCTTTTTGGTTGATGAGGATGTAGATATTTTTGATATGAATGATGTGATTTGGGCAATGAATACTCGTTTTCAAGGAGATGTAGATATTATTACAATTCCTGGCGTGCGTTGCCATCCTCTCGATCCTTCATCTGATCCCACTATGAGTTACAGTATTCGAGATCATGGCATTGCCTGCAAAACAATCTTTGATTGCACTGTGCCGTTTTCTGAAAAAGCACGTTTCCAACGTTGCCAGTTTTTGGAAGTAGATCCTGCAAAATGGGTGCCGGAGTTATTTAAATGATGGCTCATTCCGGAAAGCTTATTTAGCAGCAACGTTCTTTCTATTTGCTGTCATTTTGATAAAAAGTATATAGCATGGAAATTTTATCAATGTGTTATTAGGAAGATATAGTAAGTATAGGAGCATAGGATGTGATAAATCCGCAAAATATGTGGAATAAAATCAGATGCTAGTGTGAAAAAGTGAAATTGCGATGATAAAGGTCGCGCATAATAATTCTAACGTGCTAAATCCTGAAGCCAGTTTAAAATTTTATGAGCTTTGGTCAGTTGGGTAAGCGTAGCGTGCAGAAAAGAAATCCCCCCTGTCAGAAAGAGGTGAGAAATATACTGTGAGCAAAGAACAGCATCTCCCTCTTTATTATTTTGGTATATTGAAAATACGCCAGCCTCAGCATACAATATATAAAGAAAAGATTGTCCGTGGCAGCTTTATAGAGTGCTTATAGTGCCGCAAATTGACTTATACTGCCCTGGGTTGTATAATTTAATAGTTATAATTGGAAGTATTGCAGGATCTGGAGGTCAGGATAATGATAGACGAAAAATATGCGCCCCATGCCATAGAAGCGAAATGGCAGAAGTATTGGGAAGACAACAAAACATTTAAACGGGAAGCGGATCCGTCTAAACCGAAATCTTATGTGCTGGAAATGTTTCCTTATCCTTCCGGCAATCTGCATATGGGGCATGTGCGTAATTATTCTATTGGCGACGTAGTGGCCCGTTTTCGTACGATGCGGGGCATGAACGTGCTGCATCCTATGGGTTACGATTCTTTTGGCATGCCGGCGGAAAATGCGGCAATTGAACATAATATTCCTCCGAAAAAATGGACACTGGAGAATATTGCCAATATGACCCGTCAGCTGAAAGCGCTGGGCCTGTCTTATGATTGGGACCGGGAAGCCATTACCTGTATGCCGGACTATTATAAATGGACCCAGTGGTTTTTCGAACTGTTTTATAAACGGGGTCTGGCGGTCAAGAAAAAGTCTTCCGTTAACTGGTGCGATCATTGCAACACCGTGCTGGCAAATGAACAGGTGGAAGACGGGAAATGCTGGCGCTGTCATAACGAAGTACATAAAAAGCAGCTGAGCCAGTGGTTCTTTAAGATCACCGATTATGCCGATGAATTATTAAAAGATCTGGACAAGATCCCCGGCTGGCCGGAGCGGGTCAAGACCATGCAGGCCAACTGGATCGGTCGCAGCGAAGGTTTGGAGTTCAGCTTTGACGTGCCGGCTTTGCAGGAAAAGCTGCCGGTTTATACGACCCGGCCGGATACGATCATGGGCGTCACCTTTGTGGTAGTGCCGCCGGAGCATCCTATCGTGGATAAAATTCTGGAAAGGAATCCTAACGAAGCGGAGCTGCGCGCTTTCTGCGATAAAGTTCGTAATACCAGCGATATTGAACGTACTTCCAGCACCAGTGAGAAGGAAGGCATGTATACCGGGTTTGACTGTGTCCATCCGTTGACCGGCAATCAGGTGCAGATCTGGATCACCAATTATGTGCTGTATGATTATGGTACCGGCGCAGTCATGGGTGTGCCTACCGGCGACCAGCGCGACTGGATGTTTGCCACGAAATATAATATTCCGAAGATTTTGGTCATTAAACCGGCCGATCGGGATTTACAATTAGAGGATATGACGGAAGCCTATGAAGCGGAAGGCGTTCTGGTCAACAGCGGCAAGTTTGACGGGATGAAAAATACCGAGGCCATGAAGGCGATCAGTGATGAAATTGAAGCCCTTGGCATAGGCAGGCGCCGTATCAATTATCGTCTGCGGGACTGGCTGATTTCCCGTCAGCGGTATTGGGGGGCTCCGATCCCCATCATTTATTGCCCTCATTGCGGTGAAGTGTTGGTGCCGGAAGAACAGCTGCCTGTTCTGCTGCCGGAAGATGTTAAGTTTAATGCCGGCGCGAAATCACCGCTGGCCACCAGTGAAAGCTTCTTGCATTGTAAATGCCCTAAGTGCGGCGGAGATGCAGTACGTGAAACGGATACCATGGATACGTTCCTGTGTTCTTCCTGGTATTATCTGCGCTATACCGACCCGAAAAATGACAAGGCGCCTTTTGCGAAAGAACTGAATGCCTACTGGGGCCCCGTCGATCAGTATATCGGCGGTATTGAACACGCGATCCTGCATTTGCTTTATTCCCGGTTTTTCCTGAAAGTATTGCGGGATGAAGGATTGGTGGATTATGACGAACCTTTTGCCAACCTGCTGACCCAGGGCATGGTGATCAAAGACGGGGCGAAGATGAGCAAGTCTTTGGGAAATGTGGTTTCGCCGGAAGAAATTCTGAGTAAATACGGCGCGGATACGGCTCGTTTATTCATTTTGTTTGCGGCGCCGCCGGAAAGAGAATTGGAATGGAGCGATCAGGGGGTGGAAGGCAGTTTCCGTTTCCTGAATCGTGTCTGGCGCATCGTAGCCCATTTCCAGGATGTGGCAGGGCAGAAAGTGACCCGGTACGATGCCGCAGCACTGGATGAGGCCGATAAAGATCTGCGGCGTGCGCTCCATGCCTCGATTAAGAAGGTGGGGGAAGATATCGAGCAGCGTTTTAATTTCAATACGGCAATCAGCTCTCTGATGGAACTGGTTAACGCCATGTATGCGTATAAAGAAGCTAAAACAGAGTATAACGTGGGCTTGGTGTATGAAACCGTCAGCGGCCTTTTACGGCTTCTGGCTCCCTTCGTGCCTCATATTACCGAAGAATTATGGCAGAGCGTCATTGACGCATCTTCCAGTGTACATGAGCAAGCCTGGCCGGCCTTTGAACCGACGGCGCTGAAAGTGGATCAGGTGGAAATTGTTTTGCAGATCAATGGCAAGGTCCGCGGGCGGATTATGGTGCCGGCGGAAATTGATAAAGCGGCGCTGGAAAAACTGGCCCTGGAGGATCCGCATATTCAAGAGTTGATCGGTACAGGCACGGTGCGTAAGGTGATTGCGGTACCGGGGCATCTGGTTAATGTGGTAGTCAAATAAACAGCAAGAGATAAAGTACTAAAGAAGGCAAGGCCGGCAGGGCATAGCAACGCCAGGTTGTTGCGCAACAGCAGGGTAAACTTACCGCGCAAGTAATGATGCAAGTGAATTAATTGAATAGAACGATGGCAGGTGCGCATGAACCTGTGTCCCTGCCATACTTTTGTTTTTTACCGATAGGATCGATGCAAAGTTGCTGACAGGCATGGGTGGTATGGGTAAAGGAAAAAAGGAGATGAGATGATGAAAATTGGCGTAGTGTAAGGACGAAACTATCGTTTGTACAGTTCCGGGTGTTTGGGGGCTGCGCAAAACGGGGCTTCGTCTTTTTTGTTATTTTGCATAAGGACAGCAGATCGGGGCATAGGACCGCATAAGGAGGCACAATGGGAATGAAAGCCGCAAGCCGGAACAGCAGAGGAAGTGATTGGGTCTGCCTTGTTCCTTAGAGCAAGAGGAACCCCCGGATCTGAAAAGGGAATGATGGAAAGGATGTGCGCATTGGAGAAAAATAAAATACAAAAGCTACTGTGGATCGGTGTCAGTATCCTTCTGTGCTGTCTGGCAGCCTGGTGGGATGGAGGACGGGAGGAGGCAGAGCAGCAGGCGCGGCAGAGCGCGGCGCAGGGTGCTGTGTCGCCTGTACAGACAATAGAAGTGACGGTGTGCATCAGCGGCGCTGTGGCAAAACCGGGCCTGTACCGTGTCCCGAAAGGGAGCCGCGCCCAGGAAGCGATTTTATTGGCCGGGGGTATTACGGAAGAAGCAGATATGGATCGGGTCAACCTGGCCAAGGTCTGTAAAGAAGGAACGCATATTAAAATACCGCGTATGTCCCAGGCGCGCTGGAAACGCTTGCAGGCAGAAAAACCTCGGGGAAAAACGGTAAGGCAGGGCGTTTTCCCGGCTGAAGAAGCGGGAAAAGTCAGGGAAACTGTGAGGGGGCAATCGGATCCTCTGGCCGACCGGGAGCAAATGGAGGCGCAGGGAAAAATGCATAAAAAGGGCCGTCTTTTTCCGCAAGAAGAAAACGGCAGGGGATTTCGGGGGGATGAAGGGGAACGTGCCGCCCTGATCAATTTAAACGCGGCTTCCGAGGCTGAACTTACCCTATTGCCGGGGGTCGGTCCGGCGACAGCGAAACGCATCGTTGCTTATCGGACCCGGTATGGGTTTCGTTGTATTGAAGACCTGTTAAAAGTGGCGGGTATCGGCCCGGCAAAACTGGAGAAGCTGCGGCACCAGGTGACAATCTGATGATTTACTGTAAGGCTGTACGATAGGCAGTACGATCGTGGCTGTTGGAGCAGCAAGATACCCGCAATATTCAGAGAGGAGCGCAGAGCTTAAAGGCCTGATGCTTTGCCCGGTTTACAACAGTTCTTTCCTGCCGCAAAGTTTGCGGATGGCCTGCTCCAGTACCTGCGTGGCGCCGGTGATATCCTCCAGCGTGGCGGATTCAGCCGGATTATGGCTGATGCCGTTCTTGCAGGGCAGAAATAACATGCCCGTAGGGGTATACCCGGCCCAATGCATAGCATCATGACCTGCGCCGCTGGGCATCTGTTTATAGCGTTTCCCCTGGTCCCGGCAGCATTGGGAAAGAAATTCCACCATGCGGGGATCCAGTTTGACAGGCGGATCGTCATTTAATTCTTCTACGGTATAAGGGATGTTTCTTTGTCGACAGATTTTTTCTGTCTGCTCCCTTACCGCTTTCGCCGCAGCTTTTTTCTTTTCCGGGGAGATGCTGCGGATATCGATGCCGATGGTAACTTCTCCCGGAACGACATTCAGGGCGCCGGGAGTCACTTCTACCACACCTACGGTTCCCACTACCGAAGAGGTTTCAGGAGTAGGAACAGAAGCGATCCGTTCTACTGCTAAAATGGTTTCCGCCGCAGCGCATAGACCATCGTGCCGTAAGTGCATCGGGGTCGCGCCGCTGTGATCCGCATTGCCGTGGAAATGGATCTTTAAGCGGGTGGGGGCGGCAATACCGGTGACCACTCCCAGTTGTAACTGCTCATGTTCCAGCACTTTGCCCTGCTCGATATGAATCTCCAGAAAGGCGGTCAACGGCTTGGTATAGAAAGCGGAGGCCAGTTGCTCCGGCTTCAAATCCCGCTCTTTTAATACGTCATATAAGGTGTTGCCTTTTTTGTCCCGCAAACGCCGCAAATCTTGTTCCGCAAGGTGTCCGCGCATGGCTTTGCTGCCCAGGGTGGCGGAGTTAAAACGGCTGCTTTCTTCACACATGAAAAGAACGATCTCCAGCGGTCTGTCATTGATAAACCCGTCTTCCTGCATACTGCGGGCCACTTCGATACCGGCCAGGATACCGACGATGCCGTCATAGTTGCCGCCTTCCGGTACACTGTCTCCGTGGGAACCGCACATAATAGCCGGTAAGGCTTCGTTTTTGCCTGCCCGGTGTCCGATTACATTGCCAAACGCATCGGTGCGCAGAAAGAGGCCTGCCTCCCGCATCAGGGACATAAGGTAGGCGCGGCCTTGCCAGTCGGCATCGGAAAAGGCCAGTCGGTTGATACCTTTGCCCTCTGGTGTGGTCAGCGTCTGCAAATGTGCGAGTTGCTCTTTCAGTCTTTGGGACGAGATCATGGGGAAACCCTCCTTCTGTGCTATGGCGCTTCTGTATTGTTGCATTTCTGTATTGTTGCATTTCTGTATTGCTGCATTTCTGTATTGCTGCATTTCTGTGTTGTTACACTTTTGCGTTGTTACTCTTTTGTATTGCTGTATTTTGTATTGTGGCGCAGATTTTGCAAAAAACTGCGGCGCACCGTATGTGACATTGTGTTTAGCATTGCTGTGTAGCGTTTTACTTTTATTTTCATATATTTATTGTAAATAATTTAAGAAAGGTTGGCAAGAACATGTTTAGATACTGGCTTTTAGCCGGATTCGTCTGTTTTTGCGCAGGGGATTTGGCGGGACTATATCCGGCTAAAGCACCGCCTGTGGCCGGCAGCGTTTTGGCGTTCGCCTTTTTGCTTGCCTGCAGGTTGAGTCCGGATCACAGGAAACAGAAATGGCTTCTTGTCTTGCTTTTTACCGGTATCGCATTAGGTGGTTTCTGGCTCAGTTGTCAGGCGCAGCGCCCCCAGTCGCTCTGGCGCCATATATGGGTCGGCAGATTACGGTGCAGGGAGAGATGGAACCGGACAGCCTGAAAATAAAGCGGAAGGGGGTCAGTGGGATACTTTGTGCGGAAAGGCCGCTGCGTGGGAAGGTGAGGCTATTTATTAAAACCGGGACAACAAACCGGGAAGATGAGTCCCCTCACCTGCTTACGGAACGGCAGCTTTTGAATCGCCTGTTGCAGGAAAAAATAGAAATTACAGGAAAATTGGATGAGCTGGTTTATTTGCGGAATCCCGGCACATATAATGGGTATCTGGCAGCCGGGGTCGCCGGCATTTATGGAAGAATGTCGCTGCCCTGCGCCGCTGTAAAACCTGCCGGCCGGCCTTTATCTTTCTGGCGGCGTCCGGCCGCGCTGGCACAGCGGCTTCGTACACTGGCTGCCGCGCATTTGCGGACGCAGGCAGGGCTGATCCTGCCCGGAATTTTATTTGGCGGATATCAGGGGGTGAACGAAGAAGATGCCGATGTGTTCCGCAATAACGGAATGGCGCATTTATTGGCGGTATCCGGTACTCATGTCACTCTTCTTACGGCTTTTTTATGGGTGCTTCTGCGCCCGTTGCCGCGAAAAATACGTTTTTACGGTATTCTTTTCTTTTTATTTCTGTATGCTTTTTTCTGCGGGTTGCGCCCGGCTGTATTGCGGGCCACTATTATGGCTGCCGCTTTTTTGTGGGGGAAGGAGCGGGGCGGGCAGATTTCTTCTTTTCATTTATTGCTGCTGACTGCCTGGGGGATGCTGTTGATTAAACCGTTATGGCTGGCGGACATCAGCTTTCAATTATCTTTTATTACAGTGACAGGGTTGCGTGTTGCGGCAAAGCGGATCACCGCCTATGTGCCGGAGCGATGGCCGGACAGTTTGCGCTCTTTGTTGGGGATCTCGCTGACGGCGCAGCTTGCCGCCCTTCCGTTTACCGTGTTTTATTTTCATCGCCTTTCCCTTATTGCTGTGTTGAGTAACGTTTTGCTGCTTCCGGCACTGGAACTTGCCGCTTTGACTTTTTTGCCCGGCCTGCTCTGCCTTAGCTGCGGCTGGGCAACAGGCCAGTGTTTTTTGTCTGTGGCAGAAACGCTGGTGCAGGGCGTGATCGCATCCGGCAAACTGCTGGAGCAACTGCCTTTTGCCGTGCTGGATGTGGCGGACTGGGGCATACCGCGCTCTCTTTGTTACTGGGGCTTTCTGGCAGGTTTTCTGGATGTGGGGCCGTTTTTGCGTTTTACAGGAAAGTGGCGCAGTTACTGGCTCAGGCTGACTGCCGCGTTGTTTTTGCTATTTTGGGCATTTCCGCTTCTGCTGCCCCGGCCGCTGACTGTTTATTTCATGGATGTAGGGCAGGGGGATGCGGCGCTGGTAAGGACTCCGGCAGGAAAGCATATTCTGATCGACACCGGCGGCCTCCGGGAAACGGCAGATATCGGACGCCTGGTGCTGGCCCCTTATCTGCGTTATCTGGGGGTGACGAAACTGGATGTCCTATGTCTCAGCCATGGGGATCACGATCATGCGGGCGGCGCTTCTTATGTGGCACGAGAGTTTTTTGTGGATAAGGTATTTTTGGGGAATTGCACGGCGGCATCAGGAGATGTGCAGAAATTATTAAATTTATTGGCCACAAGAGTCGAAAACAGGCATTTTTTAACCGGCCTTTTCAGGAAGCGAAAGTTAACGAAGGTGGAGTATCTGCAAAAAGGAGATGTACGGGAAATCGGGGATTGCCGCATTGCTGTGGCCTCGGCGGCGGGAGGCGACAACGGCCCGCCGGCAGACAGCATGAATGAAGCGTCTCTGATCCTGCAATTGTTCTGTGATGGTCATTCTCTGGTATTTACGGGCGATGCGGGGATGGAAACAGAGGAAATGGCCAGAGACCGGCTTCGGCCGGCAGAAGTCCTGAAAGTCAGTCATCACGGTTCAGACGGTTCCTCTTCGCCTTTTTTCCTGCGGCATATCCGCCCGCAAATTGCCGTGATCTCCTGTGGCAAAAACAATCGCTACGGGCATCCTGCTATGGGTGCGCTGGAACGGCTGCGGGACAGTGGGAGCCTTATTTTGCGGACAGACCTGATGGGTTCGCTTAAGGTGGAGCTGCACAAAGATAAGATCCGCTGGTACAGCTATCGTTATCAACCGGATCACTTTTAAGGCAGGGAACTGTTTTGCGTGTTTGTCAACATCACCGCCGTGATCCTTTCTGCCAGGTGCTTTTAAGTCAAGGCGCTGCCTTGCGGTAATTCTTTTTGCCTGTAGAGCAGGTGATTTTCCTATACCGCCCTTCGCGGTATAGTGGTATAATAAAAAGCAAAATATAGAAACGGATCGGGCAGACACAGGCTGATCCGTATCTGACAAGTGACGGAAGATGAGTTCGCTGAAAGACGGGACGGGGATGGAATGAAAGCAAAGAGGCAAGGGTCGACACCGGATGCATTTATTAAACAGCTTAAAAGCGGCGTGATCCCTACGGCAGTGACCATTGCCGGAGAAGAAATCTATTATCGGGATCTGGTTCGACATACGCTGTTGGATGCTATTTTTACGGATATTCCGGAAGAAAGCCGGGAAATCACATTATTTGAGGAAAGAACGGATCTCCGTAAATTGGAAACCCTGGTGAATACATATCCTTTTTTTGGAGGACGTACAGTGGTACTGATCACTGATAAAGAGCTTTTGAATCCAAAATCAGGAAATGAAGTTGCTGCCGGCAAGGGCAGGGGTAAGAATAAAGGCATTGCCCCGGAAGGGAAACAGGAGTGGTTTCAGCGCATCCTGACCGATGTACCGGATTTTTGTACCGTGATCCTGCAAAGCGAAAAAATGGACGGCAGACAAAAGCTGACTAAATTTTTACAGAAGGAGACTGCGTTTGTGGACTGTTCTCCCGTGGATAGCCGTACCTTGCCCACCTGGCTGGTACAACAGGCCGCGTTGCATAAAGGAACTTTTACCGGCGAGGCGATCAACCGGATTCAGGAATATCTGGCGACGGTGGATAAACCACCCTTGCAGCTGTTGGCTAAAGAAGTTGAGAAAGTCGCGGTGTATGCAGGGAAACGGAAAAACTGGACGGCGGAAGACGTGGACCTACTTTTTTCCGCTTTGCCGGAAGCCGGGGCATTCGCTTTAAATAATGCGATTGCGGCGAAAAATCTGCCTTTGGTCTTACAGCTGCTGGCGGAAGAAAAACAAAAAAACGCTTTCATCGTGATGATCATTGCCCGTATAGCCGCCAATCTGCGAAATTTGCTCATGGTCAAGGAAGGGGAGCGGTTGGGCTATTCCGCTTCGCAAATCGCGGAACAAAGCCGTAAGTCTCCCTTTGTGGTCAATCTGTGGAAAAGGGACAGCGCCCGTTTTACCGAAGCGCGGCTGCGCAACGGAGTGCAGTCTTTGGATAAAATTGCCGAAGCAATCGGTTTAGGCGGGCGTCAATACGAACGCCTGGAAGAGGTGCTTGCGATTTTGTGTTCCTGACAAAGGTAAATTTCTGCTTTTGCAATACGCATGGAATCAGCGGCGGCAACTATTGTTTCGCGTGTTACAACCCCGGCGGAAAAGGCAGGAAGACAGTTGCAAGAACAGGCCTATATTTGTTACAATAAATATTATTATTACTATGTTATGACGTTATGTATTGCGGCGCGTCAGGCCGCCGCATTATTTTGTTTTTCCGGTGAGGTAAAGGGGGAAAGGCGTATTTTAGCCAAATCGTGTATGAGAAAAAAAGAACTGCTTTATGTAATTAAACCTTCGCAACAGACTAAGGAATCTTTATTACGAATCTTGTCCGACCACAAGGAAGTCAAGTATGTATCTCTGATGGGGGTGGATCTGGCCGGGAATGATACGGACGAGAAGATACCCATTAACATTTTTTTAGAAGATCTGGATAAGTTTTTAAATGGCAGCGCAGCCCAGACTGACGGTTCTTCCGTGGTGCTGCCCGGTATTGCTACGTTAAATGATGCCCGGGTCGATATGGAAGTGGACCGGGATGTAAATTGGTATGTAGATTATAATTATGAACATTTTGATGACTACGGCAATATGGTAGGTACACTGCGTCTGCCGTGCTTTTTGATTCACAATGGGGACTATGTGGATTCCCGTTCGATCCTCAAAAAGACCCTGACTTATGTAGAAACGGAATTGCTGGCGTTATTTAAGCAATATCCTCATATGCCGGGGCTGGAAAAGTTAAATGTAAAAGAGATCGAACATATTATTTTTACCACGGCCACAGAATTGGAATTCTGGGTAAAATCTCCCAGTGAACACTCACCCATAGAAGCTCTTTCTTCTTCCCAGGTAATGCAGGAAATGTACTGGCAGCGTACCCGGGGCAACGTCCGCACGGCATTGGAACAGAGCATTGAAATGCTGGAATGGTACGGGCTGGAACCGGAAATGGGGCATAAAGAATGCGGCGGCGTTAAAGGTCAAATTGATGCTGACGGTCATATGACCCATATTAATGAACAGCTGGAAGTTGACTGGAAATACAGCGTAGGGCTGCAAACGGCAGATAATGAAATTTTGGCCCGTATCGTCATCAAAGAGTTGTTCCGTCTGAATGGTCTGGATATTTCTTTCCAGGCAAAACCCATCCCGGGTGTGGCCGGCAGCGGCGAACACACTCATGTGGGCATTGCGGCTAAAATGAAAAACGGCAAGGTTGTCAATCTGTTCGCCCCTTCCGATATGGATAAAGATTTCTTATCTGCGTTGGGGTACGGCGCTTTAATGGGCATCTTAAAAAATTATGAAGCGGTGAATCCTTTTATTTCCGCGACAACAGATTCTTTTAACCGTTTGAAACCCGGCTTTGAAGCGCCTGTCTGTGTAGTAACTTCTCTGGGGCTGGCGCCGAAGATTCCTTCCCGTAACCGTACAATTTTGGCGGGACTGATCCGCGATCTGGATAATCCGCTGGCTACGCGGATCGAAATGCGTTCGCCGAACCCTTATACCAATACGTATATTGCCATTGCCGCTTTTTATCTGGCGGCGTTGGATGGTATTAAAGCCTGCGTGGCAGGAAAATATTCTTTAAAACAGCTGGAAAAAGAAATCTCCAAAAAAACTGGTGAAAAAGGCTTTTATCTGGAACAGGAACGGGAATACCGGACCGAAGAAGATGTGTTTGAGGCCTTTACCGCAGAAGAGCGGAGCCATTTGTTTGGTGAACCGCCCGCTACCGTGTGGCAAAATATGCAGGGCTGGAAAAAATTCCCGGAAAAGAAAAAAGTAATCATGCAGGGAGATATTTTCAATGAAAAAGTCCTTCATTCGTTTGGCGAAGGGGCGCTGATTCGTTGGAAAACAGAGCTGATTAATCGGTTGATCCCGGAAGTGCGCTGTGATGTAATTTCCGCTAAAAAGCTGCACGATGAGAAGAATGGAACTGCGTTTGATGATGCGGCCTGGGAAAAAGTGCAGGAAGTGCGGGAAAAACTGGCAAAAGATGCTGTTCGAAAGCCCTGTATTTTTACTCAGATTCAAAAGGGGATTGAAACGGGAGATTATGCGACGGCCTCTGCTAAATTTTTGGAAATGCAGGAACTGCAGCTTGAACTTCACCGGCTCTATCATGATTACAAGCAGAATATCATTGATTAAGAAAGGGACTGCGTGAAATATCTGAAATTTTTCTAATTGATATTGTTGTCAGATAAGTAGACATGTGATAAAATACAAAAAGCATTGGTTGCAGAGGATGCATTCTGTTCCGATACGATGTGTGGCTGTGGCGTTTACCAAAGCCCGTATTTTAGGAGGATGACAATGAATTTTTTGTTTACCGAAGAGCAACTCGAATTGCAGGAAATGGTGCGCGAGTTTGTAGAGAAAGAAATTACCCCCATTGCAGGCGCGATGGATGAAGAAAATGCAACTCGTCCTGAATTGTTCGAGAAAGCTGCGGACATGGGCTTATTGAATGTAATTGTTCCTGAAGAATACGGCGGACTGGGTCTGGACAGCGTGACCGTTGCCATGATGTATGAGGAACTGGGCAAAGGCTGCGCCGGCGTTGCTACTTCTATGGCGGCCAATTCACTGGCTACCGCCCCGGTATTGCTTGCCGGCAACGATGAGCAAAAACGCATGTGGTGCGATATTTTAAACGAAGGCGGGCTGGCCGCTTTTGCGCTGACGGAACCCGGTGCCGGTTCCGATGCAGGCGGTGTGGCTACCCGTGCGATACATGATAAAGAAAACGGTACCTATATCTTAAACGGAACGAAAGCTTTTATTACAAACGGCGGTATTGCCGATATCTATCTGATTTTTGCCAATACCCGTAAAGACGGCGGCATCCGCGGGCTGACCGCATTCATTGTGCCTAAAGGAACGCCGGGATTTAAAGTAGGCCGCAAAGAAGATAAAATGGGCATTCGTCCGTCCAATACCTGCGAGTTGATTTTGGATAATGTAGTGATTCCGGAAGCAAACCGGGTAGGACGTGAAGGGCAGGGCTTCCGTATTGCCATGCAGACACTGGATTCGGCCCGTCCTTTTGTGGGGGCTGTGGCAGTGGGGTTGGCCCAGGCGGCGTTGGATATGGCGGTAGCCTATGCCAAAGAACGCAAACAGTTTGGTCAGCCGATCGCTTCTTTCCAGATGGTGCAGAACATGGTGGCGGACATGGCCATGAAAGTAGACGCGGCCCGGCTTTTGGTATATCGCGCTTGCAGTATGCGTGACGCAGGTGAAGTATTTACCAAAGAAGCCGCCATGGCAAAATGCTATGCAGCGGATGTGGCAGTGCAGGTGACCACTGATGCAGTGCAGATTATGGGCGGCTATGGCTATTCCAAAGAAAATCCTGCGGAAAAACGTATGCGTGACGCGAAGATCATGCAGATCTACGAGGGCACGAACCAGATTCAGCGTCTGGTTATCGCGAATAAAGTAATGTATTGATCGTCGTACCTTAATAAAACTTTCCCCGTTGCTTACTGACAGGCAACGGGGTTTTTGTTATAATAAAGAAGATGATTCCCTGTGCGGAAGATTAAGGCAGGGGAATAAATGAAAAAACAGGAGTGCCTGATGATCTTACTTTGGTTATCTTTTCTGGTGTTGCTTTTGGATCGTATTACCAAGTGGGCTGTGGCGACGAGAATGACAGAAGGGGAAAGCCTGCCTCTGTTGGAAAATATCTTTCACCTTACTTACGTATTGAATCCGGGGGCAGCCTTCGGCATGTTTCCCCACAGCCGGGGATTTTTTCTGGCAGTGGGCTGTGCGGCTCTCATCGCAGTTTGGTGGCTGCGCCGGGAGATTTTGGCGGAACCTTTTCCGGTCCGGGCGGGTACAGGGCTTTTTCTTGGCGGTACCCTGGGCAACCTGTGGGATCGGGCGCAAACCGGTCTGGTCATAGATTTTTTTGATTTTCGCATCTGGCCGGTGTTTAATGTAGCAGACATTGCAATCTGCACAGGAGTAGGTTTAATTTTATGGAGTATCTTACGCAGCAGTCAGAAAACAGGCTGAATCAAATAGAAGAGACGCAGGAGCTGCAAACATTCACTGTGGACCCGGCGGAACAGGGAAAACGTGTGGATCTGTACCTGTCGGAACAGATGGGCAAAACCCGTTCGCATGTACAGACGCTGCTGAATGAGGGGCGAGTGCATAAGCAGGATAAGGCGCTTAAGCCTAATTATAAGGTGAAGCCGGGGGATGTGCTGCAGGTGGAGCTTCCCCCGCCTTTAACACTGGAAGCCCGGCCGGAAAACATCCCGCTGGATATTCTTTACGAAGACGACGATGTGATCGTGCTGAATAAGGCGCGAGGGATGGTGGTCCATCCGGCGCCCAATCATTATACAGGAACTTTGGTCAACGCGTTGTTGTACCATTGCAAAACCCTTTCCGGCATCAATGGCGTGATCCGTCCCGGCATTGTGCATCGACTGGATAAAGATACCAGCGGTATTATGATCGCGGCCAAAAATGACGCGGCGCACCTGGCTTTATCCCGGCAGATTCAGGAAAAGACAGCAAGACGGACCTATCTGTGTGTAGTCCGGGGCAATGTTAAGACAGATGCAGGCGTGATTGAAACCCGCATTGACCGGGATAAGAACGACCGTAAAAAAATGGCGGTGGTCCAGGAAGGCGGCAGAAACGCGGTTACGGAATATGAGGTGTTGGAACGCTACGGACGTTTTACCGTCGTTCGCTGTTGTCTGCAGACAGGACGTACCCATCAAATCCGGGTGCATATGGAATACCTGGGGTTTCCTCTGGTTGGGGACCCGAAGTACTCGCCTATGAAGGTGCCCTTTGCGATCAACGGCCAGGCGCTTCATTCGCAAACGCTGCGCTTCCTTCATCCCCGTACGGGGATGAAAATGTGCTTTGAGGCCCCTTTGCCGGAAGATATGAAAAAGATTTTAACCCGTTTGCGTAACGGGCAATTTTGATAACGAGGTGCTGGATATGAAAAATGTCATAAAAAAAACCACGATCATGGACGCAGATGGAATCCGTCGAGCCCTGGTACGTATTGCGCATGAGATTCTGGAGAAAAACCGGGGCGTAGAACATGTGGTTCTGGTTGGTATTCGGACAAAGGGCGTACCGCTGGCCCGGCGCATTGCGGCGGAAATTAAAAAAATTGAAAACAAAGAAATTCCTGTAGGCTCATTGGATATTACGCTGTATCGCGATGACCTGACCACGATGGGTTATAATCCGGTGATCCGCGGTACGGAAATTGATTTTGATTTAACCGGGAAACATATCGTCTTAGTGGATGACGTATTGTATACCGGCAGGACGATCCGGGCTGCGCTGGATGCGCTGATCGACCTGGGGCGTCCGGAGACGATCCAACTGGCGGTGCTGATCGACCGGGGTCACAGGGAACTGCCCATTCGCGCAGACTACGCAGGTAAAAATGTTCCCACTGCCCGCCGCGAGACAATCGAAGTCACGCTGCAGGAAGATGGGGATGAAGACGAAGTAATTTTAGGTGAGCTGGAAAAATAGGAGGTAAACCGATGAAAAAGACACGTATTGCTATTTTTGCTTTGTTGACCATGCTGTTGCTTTGCTTTACTGTAACCGGTTTTGCGGGAGGACGAGAGACAAATCCTTATAAGAATCAGTACACTAAAGATGCGCAGATGCTGCGTAAAGCCGGTACCGCTAAATTAGTGTATCTGTTTATGACCGGCGAAGGGGTTCCACTGCCGGGGGCGACCATGGTCTACAACACTACCCTGGCCAAAGATCTGAAAGCGGTTGCCGATGAGAAAGGCATAGTAACGTTTGATGTGAAAACATCTGACTTATATTTTATCCGTCAGGTTATTTATAATGGGCGGACTTATCCCGTGTCAGGCAGTTCTTTGATTAATAATGTGGAAAAAATGGACGTCCGCAAAGGTCTGGTAGTATGGAACTGCATTGTGAAATATGGCGATTCCGCCTTTATGAGTTACCGCGGCAACTGAAGAATAGACTGTAAGAATCATAGACTGTAAGAATCCGTAAATGTGACAGAAAAACTCCCTGTAAAGTATAACTGCTTTTACAGGGAGCCTTTTGTTTTATTTATCCACTTGTTTTATTCACTTTATTCGGACGATTTGAAAAACTTTTAAAGCCGGCAAATCGTAAACTTATAAAGACTTGGGCTTAAACATAAGCCGGCTGAAACCTTTAGTCATATTTCGTACCCGGGAAATATTGCGGGTACGATTACGGCGCCGGGGCTTCATGTCCGTCTTTTTGCCGAAATCACCACGTTCCACATAGGTGATCTTCAGTTTATCGGGGGCAAGAAAAGAACACATTTCCCGTACCAGTTTTTCCGGTTTGGCGCCGGGACAGTAAGAGTAGACGTCCAAAGATACATAGCCTGTCTCATTATTGATGTGCAGCACAATATGACCTTGCCGGCAGATTGCATAAAGGCCGAAGAGGTTATCACCTTCGTTTTCTAATCGAAGGCTGCTCATTTCCATGCCTTGCTCTTTGGCATAGTTTTTCAGCGTCTCCTGAAGGCCTGCTGTTTCCAATGCATCTTCGGCGCAGCTGTATAAATCAGCGGTGATCAATAAACCTGTGTTCAAAATATCGCTCCTTTTAAAACTGACAGCAGGCATGCCTGCCCGTTCTGTGTTTAAGTTGAATTTTGCTACGTTTTTCATGGATAGATTATAGCAAAGGTATAAGGCGTTGTCAAAAGAGAAATTGTACGAATATCAGGTTGAAGCATGTTATTCCTGTTATTTCGTGGTATAATATTAAAATAGAATGAATCAGGGAGTCAGCGCATGGAACAATTGGAAGGTACGATGGAATCGCTGGTTTTTCAAAGTGAAGACAATCAATTTTGCGTATTTCGCATGAAGAGTCCTACCCTGGGAATGGTGACAGCCGTGTATCGGGGGCAGGCTCCTTTTTTAGGTGAAATGATCCGGGGTGCGGGAGAATGGGTGCGGCATGCGCGTTTTGGCCAGCAGTTCAAACTGAGCTCCTACCAGCCGGTCAAACCTTCCTCTGTAACGGGTATGGAACGCTTTCTGAGCAGCGGTGCGGTAAAAGGCATCGGCAAAACAATGGCCGCCCGCATTGTGGAACATTTTGGTACGGAAACAATGACCGTGTTGGAATCTTTTCCGGAACGACTGGCGGAAGTACCCGGTATCGGAGCAAAAAAGGCGGAAGCCATCGGGCAGTCCTATAGCGAAATTTCAGATTTACGGGAACTGATGCTTTTTTTAGAAGAAAACGGCGTCAGCGGCAACTATGCCGCCAAGCTGCAGGCCGCTTATGGGGATACGGCAATCACCCGGATCAAGGCGGACCCGTATATCCTGGCGGAAGATATTGAAGGGATCGGTTTTAAAACAGCGGATCGGATTGCCATGTCACTGGGGCTGGATCCGGCTTCCGCAGAGCGGATCCGCGCAGGCATGGGCTTTGCCTTGAGCATGGCGGTGACGGAAGGGCATACCTGTATTCCGGAAGAGGAGCTGATCCGCAAAACGGTTCAGCTGCTCCAATTGGAATATGGTCAGGTGGAAGAAGTGTTTAACCGGATGCTGCAGGCGGACATGATCCGTACTGCGACTGTGGGGGGACAATGCCTGGTCTATCCGGAATATTTATACCGGGCCGAAAAAGAAGCGGCGCGGATGTTACTATTGTTGCGGGATCATCCTGACAGTCTGGGCAAAGTGGATTCTGAAAAAATTATGGCGGACTGGGAAAAGGAAGCGGAGATCACGCTGGCGGAAACCCAGAAAGAGGCGATCCGTTCTTCTTTGCAGCACGGTGTGTTTGCCTTAACCGGCGGACCGGGTACCGGTAAGACGACGATCATCAAGGGCATTTTATCGGTGTTAAAACGGGCCGGTTGTACGGTTTTGCTGGCGGCCCCCACAGGACGGGCGGCCCGGCGTCTGGAAGCGGCGGCCGCAGAAAAAGCCCAGACGGTGCATCGCTTACTGGAATATAACGTGACGGGTGAATACGGTAAAAATTCAGAGGATCTGCTGGAAGCTCAGGCTGTGATCGTAGATGAAGCGTCCATGCTGGATATTGTGTTGTTATATCATTTGCTGGAGGCGATTCCTCTGGGCTGTCGGCTGATTTTGGTCGGCGATGTGGATCAATTGCCTTCCGTGGGGGCAGGTTCCGTCTTAAAGGATATCATTGCTTCCGGGAAAATGCCGGTGGTACGCCTTAAAGAGGTGTTCCGTCAGGCCGAGATCAGTCCCATTGTGCGCAATGCTCACAAAATCAATCGGGGTGCCATGCCGGAATGCATTCCCGAAAGCGAGTTTGCAATGGTGGAAGAAGCCGATGAAGAACGGGCGGCGCATTTTATCACGACGTTATATGAACAGGAAACGGAAAAGGGCAGCTGGCAGGACATGCAGGTCCTTTCCCCCATGCATAAGGGACCTTGCGGCGTACAGAATCTGAATCGTCTGCTGCAGCAGCGGATCAATCCGGCGGCGCCTTTTAAGGCGGAAGTCTCTCATCCGGGAAATCTGGTCCTGCGCGTGGGCGATAAAGTGATGCAGACGCGCAATAATTATGAGAAAGATGTGTATAACGGCGATATAGGAAAAATCACGGAAATTAACGGCAACCATGTTAAGGTTTGGTTCCCGGATCGACCGGATGGAGAATATGTGACCTATGCGGAAGGAGAGAACGAAGAACTGCAGCTGGCCTATGCGATGAGCGTACATAAATCGCAGGGCGGCGAATACGCCAAGGTGGTTCTGGTTCTGGTTCCCGGCCATTATATAATGCTGCAGCGCAACTTATTATATACGGCAGTGACCCGCGCGAAGGAAAAGGTATTATTGGTAGGAACGAAAACGGCGCTGCGGACCGCGGTAGAAAATGACAGGATGCGCCGCCGTTATTCGCTTTTGGCCCATCGGCTGCAGGAAAACGGCGAAGTTTGGTAAAGGAAAAGACGTTATCAAGTAGTTATGAAAGAGTAGAAAAGTTCTCTGAGATGAAAACATCGAGATGGGATAAAAATATAAAAAAGTAGAAAAGTTAAGCGAAGAACAAAGCATTAAGACAGGATGAAAATCAGGATCAGCTAAAAGAGTCTGCAAAGCTAAAGTTATATAAAAATGGGGTGAGAGGCCTGTTTCAATTATTAAAAGAAATATTGTTTCCCCGAGTCTGCGCTGCCTGCGGCAGTGAGATCGACAGTGGGCTGTTTTGCGCGGCGTGCCGCAAGGCGCAACGCTGTCTTAAAACACTTCCGGCCGAGGACCCTTTGGACGGCGTATTATTTCTTTTCTCTTATGAAGGAGAGGTAAGAAGAGCCTTCCGGAAAATTAAATTCAGCGGCAATCGGCAGCTGCCGGGTATGTTGGCAGAAGAGACGGAAGCCTTGTGGGAAACGCCTGAAATGCTGCGGGCCTTGCGGTTGCTAAGGGCAGGGGATAACCTCGTCCCGCCGTCTCTTTGGTGCGGCGTACCCACTGACCCGGAAAGGCTACGGCAAAGGGGGTTCGATTTGCCGACGCTGCTGTTTGCGAATCGAGCTGCGGCTGCAGGCGGTCGCTGGCAGACATTATTGTGCCGTACCCGTTGTTCTTCGCCGATGTATGGCCTGACGCCGGAAGAGCGGCGGCGGAATTTACTGGATTGTTTTGCGGCAGTAAGTGACGTTCGTGGTAAATCTATCGTGCTGACGGATGATATATTTACGACAGGCGCCACCTTTACTGCGGCAGCCCGGGTGCTGAAACAGGCCGGGGCTAAGCGGGTGCAGGGGCTTGCCTTTTGCGGTGCAGCAGAAAATTTAATGAAATAGATCAGCTTAAAAGGACAGGAGAGAAGAACGTATGTCTTTGACAGGATGTGCAGGGATTCCGGATGGGTTTGTTTTTCAGTATCAAAATTTGGTAGGGGAAGGGCGTTTGACGGAACAGGATCTGCAAGTGCTGCGCCCCGCTGTGAAAAAGGCGGAAGAGGCAGTAAAAGTTATGATCCGCAGCGGTTATGTTCCGGGTCATTTTTCCAAGGATGGCGCGCCGGAACCGGTGTATTTTCCCCGCCAGGCTCGTCTGGCCGAAGGCAACCCCAATGATGAGGCATCTATTCGGCGTCTGGAACAGATCGGGCAGGAGTGGAAAAATCATGTGGACGCCGCTATATTTATCGGTATAGGAGGCTCGTATCTGGGGGATAAGGTAATCTTTGATCTGGCGGGGAAGCCGTATTGGAACGAACTGCCTTCTGCTGCCAGAAATGGGTATCCCGCAGTGTATTTTGCCGGCAATAATGTGGATGGGGTCGCAGTACAGGGGCTGTTGGATAACGTAACGCTGCAGGCGAAAAAAGCCGGAAAACCGCTGTCCGTGCAACTGATCCCGATTTCTAAATCCGGGACGACCATGGAACCGCTGACGGCTTTTGCGGTCCTGTTGCAATATATGGAAGAGCATCCGACGCAATTCAAAACGGGCGTATTGGCCGTTACGGGACTGGACCCGGAGCAATCCCTGTTATATCGTCTGGCACAAAAAAATAACTGGCCCGTGTTGGGAATTCCGGAAGGCATCGGCGGTCGGTTCTGTATTTTCAGCAATCCGGGCCTTCTGATGGGCGCGGTAATGGGCTATGATATCCGGGCGCTTTTAGCCGGAGCCCGGGAAATGGCGGAATTGTGTGAAACCGCAGAGGGTATGGAAAATCCGGCCTTGCTTAACGCGGCGCTGAAATATCTGGCTGCGGAAAAATTGGGGGCCGATACGGAAGTTTTTATGGGCTATGGCGATCAATTGGCCAGCGTAGGGGCCTGGTATGTGCAGCTGCTGGCAGAGTCTCTGGGAAAACGCCGTTCCCGCCAGGGGCGGACGGTTCATTACGGCAGGACGCCCATCGTGGCCGTGGGGACAACGGATATGCACTCCATGACGCAACAGCATCAGGACGGAGCCCGGAATAAGGTGGTCCAATTTCTGGAAGTGAAAAAACCGGCAGTCACAGTGCGAGTGAAAAATCCGTTTGCGGATGCCTCCGCATTTGCTCTTTATGCGGACAAGGATCTGCATCGTCTGTTAAAAGCCGCTTTGGATGCCAATGAAGCGGCGCTTACGGAAGACGGACGCCTGAATGCCCGCTATGTATTGCCGGAGCTGACCCCAAGATATGTTGGGCAGCTGCTCATGTTCCTGATGTTCAGCATCGCTTACGAGGGGGAATTGGCCGATGTGGATGCATTTGATCAACCGGGGGTGGAGACTTATAAACGGCTGATGAAAGCGGCGCTGGCACGGCAATAAAGGGAAAACAGATATCACGGTTCACAAATTTGTTTCCCTTTCCTGCTTGCGTAAAGTCAAAAAGTCAAATATAATAAAGACAATATAGAGAATGATTTTCTATATTGCTGCCTTGTATTCATCAAATATAGAGTAACGCCGGAAAAGGGAAATTTTGCAAGGAAGCAGGGAACGGGGAATTCGGGAAAGATGGGTCCCCGACCGCTAGTTCCCCAAAGATAGCTTCCAAAAGATAGACTGGCAAAAAGATAGCCTGGTAAAATTGAAGCGCAAGGCAAATAGTAGTAAAAAGGTGGGAACATTATGAAAAATATGGCAGATGCAATCGAAAGCTTTATCGTCGGACAGTTGTTGGCTGCCAGTCAGAATACAGTATTGGTGCAGCGGAATGAACTGGCGGACCGACTATCCTGCGCGCCGTCCCAGATCAGTTACGTGCTGAGTACCCGTTTTACTCCGGAGAAAGGGTATCTGGTGGAATCCCGACGGGGCAGCGACGGTTTTATCCGTATTGTAAGGATATTGCCGGTAGAAGAACAGGAAGAAGAGCCGGAAGTAGAAGAAATTTTACGCTATTGGTATAAGAATCATATGCTTACGGTAAGGGAATATACGCTTTTGCAGTATTTTATGAGCATTATGGATCTTGATGAAGAAGAAAAACGTCAGATACTGCGTCAGGCGGTAAGGAATATGATCCATGCCGGCTGATTTTAGTCTCAACGCAGGCAGGAAAGGGAAGTTGGGCAGGAACAGGGGAGGACGGTTTCATCGCCCCGGGAGGTAATTATGTTATGTGAACGTTGTGAAAAACGCGAGGCGACTGTGAATGTAGTCTGCGTTGTCAATAATAAACGGGTGAGTAAATGGCTTTGTGATACCTGCGCCAAAGAATTTGCGACGGAAGGCGTGATGGCGGGACAGGGCGGTGAGGGAGCCCGTAATTTTCTGGAAGAGCTGTTTAAACCTTTGCGCCGCATGGCGGAACAGAATCGCGGTTCAGACAATAACCTGACCGATCACTTTTATACGGATGCAGCGGAGAAAATTCTGTCTGTTGCACGGCGTACGGCAGCGCAGCGCAAGCAGGATGAGATCGGCACGGAGCACATCCTCTGGGCGGCTTTGCAAGAGCAGGAAAGCCAGGCCTTCAGCCTGTTGATTCACTGCGGTGTCGATAAATATACCCTTTTGGGCGAATTGGAAACCTGGATGGGTAAGGCGGTGGAAAATGCCAATCCTGTTAAATATACGCCGGCAGGTTATAAAGTGCTGGAGTATGCGAAATCTTTTGCGGATGCAGACGGTCTTTATCTGGTAAGCTCCGGCCATATCCTGCTGGGCCTTTTGGCGGAAGAAACGGGCATCGCGTCCCGGGTCCTCGCCCGTTTCGGCATTACGGTGAAACGGGTGCAGAGCATGATGCGCGAAGATTTCATCACCCGCCGCTCTTTACCGGAAGGGAATAAGTTTAAAGCACAGGCCAAAAAGGAAAAGGAAGAAGAAAGACAGCGTAAAGCACTGAAGCTGCTGCAGGGGTTTGGGCGCAACCTGAATGAACTGGCGGAACAGGATAAACTGGATCCTGTTTTGGGTCGGGAAAAAGAATTAGAACACCTGATGCGGATCTTGTGCCGTCGGACGAAAAATAATCCGGTGCTGATCGGTGAAGCCGGTGTAGGCAAAACGGCGGTGGCGGAAGGACTGGCGCAACGGATCGTTAAAAAGGAAGTGCCGGAATTCCTGCAGGATAAGGTCATCTTTTCCCTTGAGCTGGGATATGTGGTCGCCGGCGCTAAATATCGGGGCGAACTGGAAGAACGCTTGCGGGATATTATTGAAGCGGTGAAGAAAAGTCCCAATATCATTCTCTTTATGGACGAGCTGCAGATGCTCATGAATGGCGGCGACGGCACGATGAATATTGCCAACATCATTAAACCGGCGCTGGCCCGGGGGGAGCTTCATGTCATTGGCGCTACCACTCTGGAGGATTACCGCCGAAGCATTGAAAAAGATGCGGCGCTGGAACGTCGCTTCCAGCCGGTGCGGGTAGAGGCACCGGACGTGGCGGCTTCTCTGGCTATCCTGAAGTATCTGCGGGGGCGTTACGAAGAGTATCATCATGTAAGGGTGACGGAGGATGCCCTGTATACCGCGGTTCATCTTTCGGACCGCTACCTGCCCGATCGGAATCTGCCGGATAAGGCTATTGATATTTTGGATGAGGCCTGCGCAGCCATCCGGCTCCATAGTGTGAAAGATTATTCGGGACAAATGGGCGACCCTGTGGTAGATGGCGATACGGTACGCAAGATCATTTCCCAGTGGACGGATATTCCTCTGACACGTCTCAGCGCAGCGGAATCCGGCAATTTACTGCAATTGGAGGAAAGCCTGCACAAACGGATCGTAGGACAGAATATGGCTGTTCGCGCCGTGGCGCAGGCGGTGCGCCGTGCCCGCGCCGGGCTGAAAGATCCTCATCGTCCCGTGGGTTCCTTCTTATTCCTCGGACCCACCGGCGTGGGAAAAACAGAGCTGGCTAAAGCGCTGGCGGAGCATTTGTTTGGCGATGAGCGCTCGCTGCTGCGTTTTGATATGAGCGAGTATATGGAAAAACATACCGCCTCCCGTCTGATCGGCGCGCCGCCGGGCTATGTAGGCTATGAAGAAGGTGGCCGTCTTACCATTGCGGTAAAACAACACCCCTATTCTGTGGTGCTGCTGGATGAGATTGAAAAAGCCCACCCGGATATTTTTAATCTGTTGTTGCAAATTATGGAAGACGGGCGTCTTACCGACGGACAGGGCGTTACTGTGGACTTCCGTAATTGCGTGCTGACCATGACCAGCAATGCCTGCGCCGAACTGCTGGCCGACAAGCATAGTTTGGGCTTTGCCGCCAACGCGGAAACCGAAAGTCTGGATAAGAAACAAAAGGTGCTGCAGGGCATCAAAGATATATTCCGACCGGAATTTTTAAACCGCATCGATGAAACGGTGGTTTTTGATTCGTTAGGCAAAAAAGATCTGGCCCAGATCGTGGATCGGATGTTGGAAAATCTGCAGAAACGTCTGCAGGAACCGGGTCTGCGCCTGCGTATGACCGCCGCGGCAAAAGATAAGCTGCTGACGGTAGGCATGGACATTCGGTACGGCGCCCGTCCTTTGCGCCGTGCTTTGCAAAAAGAAGTGGAAGACAAGCTGGCGGATTTGTATCTGGAAGGCACCTTCTCCCGAGGCGAGGAAATCTTAGTGGATGTGATCAACGGGGAATTTGCTTTTACCCGGATCAAAGAAGAACCGACAGGAACGCTGGTGCCGGTGGAAGAGGAGCGTTCGCATGGCTAAGACCAAAGTAAAAACCAGTTATGTATGTCAGAATTGCGGTTATGTTACGGCGTCCTGGCTGGGGAAATGCCCGGAATGCGGCACTTGGAATTCGCTGGTGGAGCAGGTGGAAACGCTTGCTAAAAATACAGGTTACGTAAATTTTATGGAAGGCAAAGTCCCCCGGCCTATCAGCCGGGTGGCAGCCACTCCGGTAGAGCGTCTGACCACAGGCATCAACGAATTCGACAGGGTGCTGGGCGGCGGCATTGTCCCGGGCAGCCTGGTACTGCTGGGGGGCGAACCGGGAATCGGTAAGTCGACACTGTTGCTGGATACGGCTATGCGATTTAGTCAAAAGGGTCGCAAGGTTCTTTATGTTTCCGGGGAAGAGTCGGAGGAACAGACTGCTATGCGGGCCGATCGCCTGGGCAAATGTACGGATTCGCTGCTGATTATGACGGCCTCTGAAGTGGGCGGGATCCTGCTCCAGGCGGAACGGGAGAAACCGGCGCTTTTGATCGTCGATTCGATCCAGACTATGTACAGCAGTCAACTGGAGACGGCGGCCGGCAGTGTAGGGCAGGTCCGGGAATGTACCGCTAATCTGCTCAGGTTTGCGAAAACTGCCGGCGTTGCGGTAATGGTTATCGGTCATGTGACCAAGGACGGCAATATTGCCGGGCCTCGCCTGTTAGAGCATATGGTGGATGTGGTGCTGCAGTTTGAAGGGGATCGCAGCTACAGTTTCCGTGTCTTGCGGGCATTGAAGAACCGCTTTGGTTCTACGGAAGAGTGCGGTATTTTTTCTATGGAGCAGGGCGGCTTGGCAGAAGTGGTCAACCCGGCCGGGCTTTTTCTGGAACGAAAGGAAAGTCCTGTCCCCGGCGCTGTAGTAGGCGGTTGTCTGGAGGGCAACCGGCCCATCATGGTCGAATTCCAGGCTTTGGCGGCTCGTACGCCTTATGGTCTGCCGCGTCGTACTGCCGTCGGTTTTGATTATAACCGTGTCAATATGCTGTTAGCCATCCTTGAACGGCGCTTAGGCATGGATTTTGGCACCTATGACGCTTATGTGAATGTGGTGGGGGGAATCAAGGTGACAGAACCTGCCGCGGATCTGCCGGTGATCACTGCGCTGGTATCCAGTTATCGCAACCGTCCGGTGCCGGAACAGGTCCTGGTCTTTGGCGAGGTGGGGCTGACCGGTGAGATACGGCGTGTGGCCGCGGCGGAACGACGCATCACAGATGCAGCTAAATTGGGTTTTACCCGCTTTGTGGTTCCTGCGGGCAAATTACGCCTGCCGGCCGGTTTTACCGGCGAGGTTTGTCAGGTAAAAACTGTGGAAGAGGCATTGAACGCCATCTTCACCGCATAACCCGGCTAAATTAAATAACACATTGAAATCGCGGTGCCATGCAGGTTTGGTAAAGTGTGAAAACGCTTTTCCGTAAAACTGCGGGGGTGCCGCGATTTTCTTTGACCGGAAGAATTGTGAAAAAATCTCGAATTAAGAAAAAACAGTTGACAGAGTAAATAGAGTGATATATAATAAAAAAATTTTGACGAATGAGGTAGCGTGTGTTATAATAATTACATATTATAAAATGTGCGTTTATTTGTACTATGATTTTGCTTTATGTGAGCGTCTCATAGTCAGGCATGGTTATTCATAGCTAATCTGAGATAGTTGGTTATGAAACAGTCTCGTAAAGTTATTTTCCGGTGGTTGGAGGTGTACGATGTTTCTGGTGGGCGATAATGTAGTGTACCCTATGCACGGTGCAGGCGTAGTCGAATCAATTGAAGAGCGTGTATATGATGCAAAGCCTACGAAATATCTTGTACTTTCCATGTTTTTGGGGAACATGAAAGTCCGTATTCCTTTGTGTAATCTGGAAAAAGTAGGCTTACGCCCTGTAAGTCCGCCCAAAAAGGTGGAAGAAATTCAGAAAGTGTTGGAAACGAAAGTGATCAGCAACCTTAAAAGCATCACCTGGAATCGCCGTTTCACGATTTATGTTGACAAGATGAAGAGCGGCGATGTGCTGGAGTTGGCTGAGGTGATCAGTATATTGGCCCGCCAGGATCAGGAGAAGCGTCTTTCTACCGGCGAACGGCGATTGCTTGGCAATGCCAGACAGATCCTGGCCAGCGAAATCATGGTCGTGGAACAGAGCGACTTTGATACGGCGGAAAAATGGATTGACGAGGCGCTGCACATTGCCTGACGGACAAATGCAATCAATAATACAGCTGTGATATTTTATCCGGCTGTATTTTTTTGTGATTTTCAGGAAAACTACTGAAAATGTACTGTTATTAGAAGTAAATTTGTAGTAAAATATTTTAATAAGTACAATGGAAGAGTATTATATTCTTTTCGGCGTATTAATTTTACGAAAGGAGGTAATAACATGCTGCGAAGAATATTAACCTTTGTCATAGCGATCATTTTGACTGTAACCGGACTCATACTGATGGAAACGATACTTCCGCATATTTCATTCTTGATCGGCTATGATGTGCATTCCCGGGGCGTATTAGGTTATTCCTATATTCACTGGCTTTTTGCGTTGCTGGGCGTTTTATTCTTTGGCTGGGTCGGCTGGGTCATCACTCCGTTCATTATTAAATTCATTTTGAAATATTCGGAGATCATGGCTTCTGTTTTAGCGAAAGCGCCCTCCGGGGACATTATTGTTACCCTGATCGGCGTAGTGGTCGGCCTGATTTTGGCAAATCTGCTGGGGGCCCCTTTTTCCCATCTGCCGATCATCGGACAATATCTGCCGATTGTGCTGAGCATTGTGTTTGCTTTGGTAGGTGCCAAAGTGGCGCTGCGGAAAAGTAAGGATATCCTGGGCATGTTCAATCACCGACGTATCCAGGAGACTTTCCATGCTCCCTCAGGGGAGGCGGAAACAGGCGAGGAAACGGATCCTTCGGCCTTTATTCCGTTTGGTTCCGATGCCGTGCCTGCAGAACGGGGTTCTTTGAACAAACTGTTGGATACCAGTGTGATTATTGACGGACGTATTGCTGATATTCTGAAAACCGGTTTTTTGGAGGGTAATCTAATCGTCCCCAACTTTGTTTTGGAAGAACTGCAGCGCTTATCCGATTCGTCCGATGCTATGAAACGGGCTAAAGGACGCCGGGGCCTGGATCTGATCCGGACATTGCAGCAGGAAAACGATCAAATTGTAGTGGTAAATGACCTGCAGTACGAGGCGATTCCGGAAGTGGATGGAAAATTAGTCGCAATGGCGAATGATACCGGCTCTGTAATTGTGACCAACGACTTTAATCTGAATAAGGTGGCTTCGATTCAGGGGATTCAGGTGCTGAATATTAATGATCTGGCTAATTCGGTGAAACCGGTTGTCCTTCCCGGTGAAGAAATGTCGGCCTATCTGTTGCGGGAAGGCAGGGAAAACGGGCAGGCAGTGGCGTATTTGCAGGATGGAACGATGATCGTCGTGGAAGGCGGTCGTAAATATATCGGCAATAAAATTAAGGTAGCAGTCACTTCCGTACTGCAAACCTCGGCGGGACGTATGATTTTTGCCAAAGTTCCCAAGGATCATGAGGTGCGGGATATGGTTGTGACCGTGGAGGAAAGATGAAGGACGGGGTAACGGTAATTGTGCCGGCTGCCGGCATGGGCAAGCGGCTGGGGCTGGGTAAAAACAAGGCCTTTGCCCTTGTAGGCGGTCTTCCTCTTTTGGCCTTGTGCCTGAAAAACCTGTCTGCTGTCGCAGTCGTAAACCATGTGGTGGTAGTAGTGGGGGCCGGAGAGGTTGAAGCTACGCGTCAGTTGCTGACGCAACAGCAGGAACGTTGTTTTCCGCGACTGTCGTGGGAAGTGACTGCCGGCGGCAGAGAGCGGCAGGATTCCGTGGCCAATGGCCTGGCTTGTGTGACGGCGGAAACGGGCTATGTGGCAGTCCATGACGGCGCGCGTCCCTTTGCGGACGCGGCTGTTTTTAACCGTACTCTGGCCAAGGCGAAACAATACGGTGCAGCGATTGCGGCGGTGCCCAGCAAAGACACGGTTAAAATCGTTCGGGAAGACGGTCTGGTGGTCTCTACGCCGGAGCGCAGTACCCTTCGAAACGTGCAGACGCCGCAGATTTTTGAGATAGGCCTGTTGCGGCGCGCCTATGCCAATGTGAAAAAGCATCCTTTTGCGGTGACGGACGACGCCTCCCTGGTGGAAGCATTGGGAGAACCGGTGGCTGTAGCAGAGGGCGCCTACGAAAATATTAAGATAACGACACCGGAAGACATCTTAGTAGCGGAAGAAATTATCGCGCGCCGGGTAAAAGAAACGCGGGAGGAAATGCAGGTTATGCAATTTCGTGTGGGAACAGGCTTTGATGTGCATTGTCTGGTACAGGGACGGCCGCTGATCCTTTTAGGCGTGACGATCCCCTGTGCCAAAGGGTTATTAGGCTACAGTGACGCGGATGTGGCACTGCATGCGCTGACGGATGCGTTGTTAGGCGCAGCGGGGTTAGGTGATATCGGCCGTCATTTCCCCGATACCGATCCGCGCTACAAAGGCGCCGACAGCAGAAAACTGCTGCGGGAGGCCTTGCGCATGATTCAGGCAAAAGGCTGGCGGGTAAATAATGTAGATGTAACGATCATTGCGCAGGCACCGAAACTGGCCGCTTTCATTCCACAGATGCAGGCGCTCGTGGCAGAAGATCTGCAGGTTGCTGCCGATGCGGTGAATGTGAAAGCGACAACGACGGAAAAACTGGGCTTTGCCGGCCGCGGTGAAGGTATCGCGGCGGAAGCAGTTGCCAGCCTCATTCAGGCTTAGACCGCCGGACAAAAGGAAGATCAGCGAAACTGTCCCGGGGCGATAGAACCGTGTACAATACATATATAGATAGAGCATAATAGTTAAAGACAGATTATAACAACATAAAGGCAGCGTGAATTGGCTGCGGTTAAAGAAAAATTTTGGAGGGATTGTTAAGATGGCAGAAGAAGTAAGAGTTCGTTTTGCGCCCAGCCCTACAGGGCCATTTCATATAGGCGGCGCGCGCAGCGCGTTGTTTAACTGGTTGCTGGCCCGTAAAACCGGAGGCAAGTTGATCTTGCGCATTGAAGATACGGATCGGAAACGTTCTACGCCGGAGTCGGAAGAAAACATTAAAGAAGCTCTGCGTTGGTTGGGCATGGACTGGGACGAAGGCGCCGATGTGGAAGGACCCTACGGACCGTACCATCAGACGGAGCGTCTGGACATTTATAAAAAATATACGGATCAGCTGCTGGCGGAAGGCAAGGCCTATTATTGCTATTGTACGCCGGAAGAGCTGGAAGCCGAACGCCAGGACCTGATCGCGCACGGGAAGATGCCCCGTTATATGGGAAAATGTTCCCATCTGACGCCGGAGCAGATAAAGGCTTATGAGGCGGAGGGCCGCAGGCCTTCGATCCGTCTGCGGGTGCCCCGGGACGAAAAAATCGTGGTACACGATCTGGTTCGCGGTAATGTAGAATTTGATTCCAACGGTATCGGCGACTTTGTTATCGTAAAATCCGATGGAATTCCTACTTATAATTATGCGGTCGTGATTGACGACAGCCTGATGCATATCACGCATGTGATCCGTGCGGAAGAACACCTGTCCAACACACCGCGTCAGCTGTTGGTATACGAAGCGCTGGGTTTTGAAAAACCGCTTTTCGGACATATCTCCCTGATTTTGGGCACCGACCATACGAAAATGAGTAAACGGCACGGAGCGACCTCTGTGGATGCATATCGCAAAAAAGGCTATATCCCCGCAGGTCTGAATAATTTTCTGGCTTTGCTGGGGTGGGCGCCGGCCGGGGAAAAAGAAATTTTTACCATGGAAGAAGCGATTCAGGAATTTTCTCTGGAACGGGTGGCCAAAAACCCTGCTGTCTTTGACTTTAAAAAGTTAGACTGGATCAATGGACAGCATATTCGCAAGATGACGCCGGAAGCTTTTTATGAGCTGGCGGTTCCGTTCATGCAAGAGGCTGGTTATATGACAGGGGAGGAGACCGGGGATGCGGCAGAATGGCTGAAAAAGGTCGTGGCTACGGCGCAGACCCAGGTGGACTATGGCGCGCAGATCCCGGAAAAGGTGGCGCTGTACTTTAATGATGAATTTGAATTTGAGGACGCGGCCGCGGCGGCAGTGCTGCAGGAAGAAACAGTTCCTCTGGTTTTAAAGGCTTTGCTGGCCGAACTGAAAAACCTGACGGAAGTAGGGCATGATACCGTGAAGGCGACTTTCAAGAAAGTGCAGAAAGAAAATAAGCTGAAAGGACAGCAGGTATACATGCCTGTGCGTGTAGCTCTGACGGGGAATCAACATGGGCCGGAGCTGGCTGAAATGATCCCGCTGTTAGGAGTAGAACGCACGGAAAAACGGATCCTGCAAAGTCTTGTTAAAGCAGGCGTTTCTTTATAAAACAGGAGATACAGGACTTTTTTCTAAAGCAGAGATTTTAAAGAGAGACTGCTTTGCGGCGGCGCATAGAGTCTGAAAAGCAGGTCGCGGACGTGATCTGTCAGGCGGCAGATAGCCGATATTTCCCCGTGATTTTCGCAGAAGCAGATAAAGGAGAGCAGGATGACGCTTAAAGTTTATAATACAATGACCCGTAAAAAAGAAGAGTTTATTCCTATGGAGCCGGGTAAGGCAAGCATTTATGTCTGCGGCGTGACACCCTATAACCACCCGCACATCGGCAATGCGCGTCCTTTTGTGACCTGGGATGTGATTCATCGCTTTCTGGAACATGAAGGATATGATGTGACGCATGTGCAGAATTTCACTGATGTGGACGACAAAATTATCCATACCGCCAACGAGGAAGGTGTGGAGTGGAGCGATATCTGCGGGCGCTATATCGAAGCCTATTTTGAAGTAATGGATAAATTGAATGTACGCCGCGTGCAGGTCTACCCGAGGGTCTCGCAACATATTCCCGACATTATCAAGACCGTGCAGTCTCTGGTTGACAGGGGCTACGCCTACGCTGTGGACGGGGATGTCTATTATAGTGTAGAAAAATTTAAATGCTACGGCTGTCTTTCCGGACGGGATCTGGAAGATATGCTGGCCGGCGCGCGGGTCGAAGTAGATGAGCGGAAAAAGAATCCGATGGACTTTGCGCTTTGGAAAGCGGCTAAACCCGGCGAACCGGCCTGGGATTCCCCCTGGGGAAAAGGTCGTCCCGGCTGGCACATTGAATGCTCGACGATGAGCATGAAATATTTAGGGGACTCTTTTGATTTTCACGGCGGCGGCAGCGATCTGATCTTCCCCCACCATGAAAATGAGATCGCCCAGTCGGAAGGGGCTACCGGCGCCCACCCATTTGTGCATTACTGGCTGCATAACGGTTTTATTACCGTGAATGAAGAAAAAATGTCCAAGTCTTTGGGCAATTTCTTTACCGTAAAAGATATTTTGCAGCATTTTGCGCCGGAAACACTGCGCTTCTTTATTCTGTCGACCCATTATCGCAGCCCGCTGGATTTCAACGACGGGCGTTTGCGTGAAGCGGAAGCCGGTTTGCAGCGCTTGCGTACGGCGAAAGAGAACCTGGCGGCAATGCACAGCCTGATCAGCGGCGGTGCGACGGAAGATAGTCTGGCTTTGCGCAGCAAGGTGCAGGAAATACGGGGCGCTTTTCTGGAAGCCATGCGGGATGATTTCAATACAGCCTTGGCCATCAGTCACATGTTTGCGCTGGCCAAAGAAATTAATGTCTATAAAGCGGCGATTGACGCAAAAGGAATCGCCCCGGACGGGAAACTGATCGACAGCATGGAAAAAGTGTTTGCCGAATTCTGCTCGGTGGTAGGTGTGTTGGAAGGATCCGCCTCTGCTGTGTCAGCGGAAAACAGCGGTCTGGATGACACCTTAATGCAGATATTGCTGGATCTGCGCCAGGAAGCCCGGGCGGCAAAGAATTATGCTCAGGCGGATGCGATCCGGGACCGGCTTGCGGCGGCAGGCATTGTGCTGGAAGACACGCCTCAGGGAGCGCGGTGGAAAAAACAGTGAAATTTGTTCGTTTTCTGGAATTAAAAAAACAGGCGCTGGCGGCCTGCAAGGCTGAGGGCAGGCCGTTGCCGGAGCCGGGTCAGATGAATCCCATTGTTCTGGCTTTGATCGGCGACAGCGCCTTCACTTTTTATGTGCGTCTGCGTCTTTTAACGACTTCCAGTCATGTGCAGGTGATCCACACCATCGCGGCAAAAATGGTTTCTGCCGTGATGCAGGCGAAAGCGATGCAGGCTTTGGAACCGGAATTATCGGAAGAAGAAAAAGCGGTGGTGCATCGGGGGCGTAATGCCAAATCGACGGTACCCAGGAGCGCCAGTGTCAGTGAATATCGCCTGGCGACGGGTTTCGAGGCATTGTGCGGCTGGCTGCTTCTGACGGAGCGGGAGGAACGGCTGGAAAGCATTATGCGTCAGGCATTTGAGCTTATTGCGGAAGTGATGGCAGAAAAAAACAAATAAAAGAAGCAGGGAGAATGCCCGTCAGTTGGTAAACAAGTCGAAGAGGAGAGGGGATTTCTTATGAAAGTGGTATTATTGCGTCATACACCGGATCCGGATAAAACCGCGGCGTTAAGCGCCCGTTTATGCTATTCTCCGGTGGGTGTGCCGGAACTGCAGGAAGCGATGAGCGAGGAAGAAGCCGGGCGTCTGGTCCGTATGTTGGTGCGCATGGGGCATTTTTCTCCGTTGGAGCATGTGACGTTTACGTTTGCGATCGAAGGGGTTTCCAGAGTCCTGACCCATCAGTTGGTACGACACCGCATCGCTTCTTATTCCCAGCAGTCCCAGCGTTATGTCAAAGCGCATGATTTTGCTTCGGTCATACCCCATACGATCGAACAGATCCCTGAGGCAAAAGCTAAATTTGAAGCCTGTATGCAAGGCTTACAGAACTTATATAATGATCTGGCGGACAACTACGGTATTCCTGCGGAAGATGCGCGTTATGTGCTCCCCAATGCGGCAGAAACTAAAATTGTCTGCACCTTTAATGCCCGTTCTTTGTATAATTTCTTTACGCTGCGCTGCTGTAACCGGGCGCAGTGGGAAATTCGTGAACTGGCCTGGCGTATGCTGGTGCAATGCCGTCAGGTCGCACCGGTATTGTTTGAAAAAGCCGGCCCGGATTGTGTGGCGCGGGGAATCTGCAAAGAAGGGAAAATGAGCTGCGGGATCCTTCCTAAAGTGAAAGAATACCAGGCGGCCGGTCTGCCTGTGGAAGATCTGTTTTTGTTTGACGGCGCGAAAAATGCGCTAAAAAATTAAAATCATACTATTTCCGGCAGCAATTTTTGCTGCCGATTTCTTTAAAAGAACAGGATGAACAAAATGAAGGAGCAGGGTATGACAGAGGAAATGATTGCCGGGAGAAATGCGGTTCTGGAAGCATTGACCAGCGGCAGACCGATGAACAAAATTTATCTGAAAGACGGTCTGACAGGCAGTGCTCCGGGGAAAATACTGGCGGCGGCGAAACAACTCGGCGTTCCTGTAGAAATTGTAAAAGAAGAGCGCCTGAATTTATTAGCTCCTCATGTACGCCATCAAGGGGTCGCGGCGTTGGCCGCGCCGGTGGCCTTCAGTACTTTGGAAACCGTGCTGCACAACGCAGCCGTCCGCAAAGAAATGCCTTTATTGTTGTTGTTGGATGAATTGCAGGATCCGCAGAATGTCGGCGCGCTGATCCGCAGCGCAGATGCCGCGGGTGTTCATGGCGTTCTCCTGCCCAAACGGAGAAGCTGTCCCCTTAATATGGTAGTGTCTAAAGTATCCGCCGGGGCGGTAAATTATGTTCCGGTAGTACAAATCGGTAATATTTCCCAAACACTGCAGGAACTGAAGAAAAAAGGCTTCTGGGTGGCCGGGGCCGATATGGCGGGGCAGGACCTTTATTTTGAAGCGGATCTGACGGGGCCTCTGGTTCTGGTAGTGGGAGCCGAAGGGAAAGGCTTAGGCCGTCTGGTAAAGGAAAACTGTGATATTTTGGTAAAGATACCCATGTACGGAGGCGTGAATTCCCTTAATGCTTCCGCTGCCGGGGCGATATTATTGTATGAAGCCGTGCGGCAAAGATGGCGCTTGCAAAACCGTTGATGGGCAAGACAGCTTTTTAAAGCAGAAGTGCAGTCGGACAGGCAAAGCAAAAGACCTGGACTTTCAGCTCGTAGAGAAAATGTCCGCAGTCATCGTAAACCCGCTATATAACAGGCGGAGACAGTTTTCCGGGGTGTGGCTCCGGTTGACGCTGCTGCTCTCTGTCGTGTATAATGAAAGCATTCCCCGGTGGGAAATAAAAAATTTACAAAGACTGATTTTTTGCCTGGTTTTAAGGTGAAACAGAACGGACAAGCTCCGGAAAAGGGGGAGGGTGTATGGAAAGTGTCATGAGTGACCCCTATGCCAAGTTTGCCGGGATGACAGACGAAGAAATCGTAAATCTGGCTAATGCGACGGGCAATGTGCTGGCGCAGGAATACCTGCTGCACAAGTACCGTAATTTTGTCAGAGGTAAAGCCAAGAGTTATTTTCTGATCGGAGCTGAAAGAGAAGATATTGTCCAGGAGGGCATGATCGGCTTGTATAAAGCGATCCGTGATTTCAGAGAGGATCGCCAGTCCTCTTTTCGTGCGTTTGCAGAACTATGCGTGACACGTCAGATCATCACGGCCATTAAAACCGCTACCCGTCAGAAACATATCCCGTTAAATTCGTATGTTTCTTTAAATAAACCGATTTACGAAAAAGATTCAGACCGCACCTTGCTGGATGTGCTTTCCGGCGGAAGCAAGGTAGTGAATCCGGAAGAAATGATTATCCGACGGGAAGAGTTCGCCGAGATTAAAAATAAAATGAATACGATCCTCAGCGATTTGGAGTGGGAAGTATTCATGAATTATCTGGATGGTAAATCTTACCAGGAAACAGCGGCAGAACTGAATCGTCATATAAAGTCCATCGATAATGCGCTGCAGCGTGTGAAACGCAAGGTGGAAAAATACAAAGAATCTTATGCGGAGGATACGGAGGTGCAGACGGTCTGCTCCTGTATCCTTGCTATCGAACCACAAAAAAAAAGACATAAAAAGCTGTCTTCAGAGAAAAATTGATACATGTGAAACAGTTACCGGAGAGTTTTTCGGAATCTGAAAAAACCCATGAGCTTTTAAAAGGATTTCAGGCAGAAACAGCGAATAGTATTATCACAGATTTAATAAAGTTCAGTTATTAAATTGCGGCTGTCAACAGACAGGGAGGTAATTAAAATGAATCAGGCAGAAGAATTTGAAAGCATGGTGGAGGCATCCAAAAAAGATAAAGGAGTAATCTTTGTAACCGGTAAGCCCGGCAGCGGAAAAAGCAGAGTCCTGCGTGAAGCGGCGGAAGATAAAAAATGGGACTATGTGGATTGCCGTATGCTCATCAGCGAGGAGTTCCTTGCCATCCCCAAAGAGCAAAGAGCGGTCCAGGCTCCGACGATGATGGCAGAGACGCTTGCCAGTTACAATTCGGACGTAATTTTATTGGATCGTTTACAGACGCTGTTTGTGCCGGTATTTAATTTAGATGTAGCAGCTTTATTGAAGGAACTGGGAGAGAAATTTGCTTTGGTAGCCGCCTGGCCGGGATATGTAAAAGACGGTGTACTGTGCTACGATAAATTTGATGGAACGGAATCCATCCGGATTCCGGCGGAAGGCTTCACGATTTGGAATGTAGACTAACAAATGGCGGGCTCTATGATTAATGTAAAAGGAACGTTGGCAGTTTTGACCGGCGGGGGCGATTGCCCCGGTTTAAACGCAGTCCTGAATGCAGTTGTGAAATCGGCGTTGGGCTGCGGCTATCAGATTTATGGCATTGAAAACGGATTTAACGGGTTGGTGCGTGACAGGATGAAGCTGTTGACCTATGCGGATGTGTCGGGCATCCTGCCCCGGGGCGGTACTGTATTGGGGACAACCAATCGGGACAACCCTTTTAAATTTGCGCATGAAGCGGAAGACGGTACCATCACTTATACGGATGAACGGGAAACCGTGATGCATAATTTGCACAAACGGGGCATTGAAGCATTGATCGTGATTGGCGGCGACGGTAGCCTTGCCATAGGCGCGCAGCTTTCACGGGAGTGCGGTGTGCACGTGGTAGGGGTACCTAAGACCATTGATAACGACCTGCCCTGTACGGAACGTACTTTTGGTTTCGATACGGCTATGGCGGTGGCCACGGAGGCGGTGGATCGTCTGCATAGTACGGCGGAATCCCACCATCGGGTGATGATCCTGGAAGTCATGGGGCGTTATGCCGGCTGGATTGCTTTGCATGCCGGCGTAGCCGGTGGGGCGGATGTAATTTTAATTCCCGAGATTCCCTATCATATTGAGGCGGTGGCGGAGAAAATTCGCCAGCGCAAAGAGAAAGGGAAAAATTTCAGTATCGTTGTAGTGGCGGAAGGCGCCAAACCGGAAGGCGGCGAAATGACGATCGCCCGTATCGTCAAAGGCAGTTTTGAACAGATCCGCCTGGGCGGTGTGGGCAATAAACTGGCTAATGAACTGGAAGCGTTGACCGGCATCGAATCTCGCTGCACTATTTTGGGCTATTTGCAACGAGGCGGTTCTCCTACAGCTTTTGACAGGGTGTTATGTACCCGTTACGGGGTCGCTGCTGTGGAAGCTTGTATCAAAGGGGAATATGATGTCATGGTTTCCCTGCATAATGACTCCATTGTTCAGGTTTCGTTGCAGGCTGCAGGCGCGCAGCCGAAATCCGTGCTGCCGGATAATGAGATCATCAAGGCCGCCCGCTATATCGGCATCAGTTTCGGCGATGAAAAATGAAAATGGCAATGGCCGCTTTCAGTTTAAGACAGCGGCAGTATAGCGCATAAAACAGTTATATCATAATCGGGTTTGAACCATGGAGCTATGGTTTGAATCCGATTTATTGATTGTTCACCACGATTTCACTTGTAAGTCAAACGTTTTTATATATAATTAACTTATGTGCATTTTCTGCCCGGACAGGGGCGAAAATAGTTGGGAGAAGATAGGATGGATCAAAATTTAATTGCTGTGATCGTGGGGATCGTGGAGGGGCTGACCGAATTTTTACCGGTATCTTCTACCGGTCATATGATTATTGTAGGGAATTTAATAGGTTTTACCGGTGACCTGGCGGATCTATTTGATGTATTTGTGCAACTGGGGGCGATTTTATCCATCGTCTTCATTTATAAAGAACGTTTTCTTCGTTTTTTCACAAAAGAAGGCTGGCAGGTGGACAGGGGGCTCAGTGCCTGGCATATCGCTGTCGGTATCGTACCGGCGATGTTGGCAGGTTTCTTTTTCTACAAATATATTAAGTTGTATTTGTTTTCACCGTTAACGGTGGCGATCGGCCTGATCCTGGGCGCCTTGTTGCTTTTATATGCGGAAAAAACGAAAGGTTCGATTAACGAAAGCCTTCAGCAGGACATCGACAAGCTTACGCTGAAACAGGCGCTGCATATCGGCTTGTTCCAAATCCTTTCTTTGTGGCCGGGCTTTTCCCGCAGCGGGAGTACTCTGGCCGGGGGGATGTTGGTGGGAGTCAGCCGGGATGTGGCGGCCCAATACACCTTTTTAATGGCGGTGCCGCTGATGCTGGTAGCCTGCGTATATGATCTGTTAAAGAATCTGAAAGCGCTGGCTAACGGCGGGGACATCGTTCTGGCGATCGGTTTTGCGGTGGCGTTTGTTACGGCCTATGGTTCGGTCCTCTGGTTTCTCAGGTTCCTGAAAAGCTCTACTTTATCCGCCTTTGCTTATTATCGGATTGTGCTGGCAGGCCTGGTGCTCCTTTATTTTGGCCTGTAACTGCTGTCTGCAGAGATTCTTCCGGTTTTTTTGAGAATCTGGGGAAAAACGGTTGACAAACCTTTTTCTTTCATGTATTATACTTATTGTCACTGAATACGTGCTGACATAGCTCAACTGGCAGAGCAACGGTTTTGTAAACCGTAGGTTGTAGGTTCGATTCCTATTGTCAGCTCCAGTAGAAACCAAATTATGGAGAGGTTCCCGAGTGGCTAAAGGGAGCAGACTGTAAATCTGCCGCGTTTCGCTTCGTTGGTTCGAATCCAACCCTCTCCACCATTTTATCGCGGGGTGGAGCAGTTGGTAGCTCGTCGGGCTCATAACCCGAAGGTCGCTGGTTCAAGTCCAGCCCCCGCAACCATATTAGCTGCTATGCTGATGTAGCTCAGATGGTAGAGCGCATCCTTGGTAAGGATGAGGTCACCAGTTCAATCCTGGTCATCAGCTCCATGTTCCGGCGGCATAGCTCAGTTGGCCAGAGCAAGCGGTTCATACCCGCTGTGTCCGCGGTTCAAATCCGTGTGCCGCCACCAATAGTAAAAGAAGCCCATACAGGTGTTGCCTGCGTGGGTATTTTTATTTTATATTTTAAATTTTGATATACCTATCTTAAAAATTATGGTATAGTGTAGAGGAACACGGTATTAACAATGAAACTATAATGTATCTCACTGAATACCGGCGCATCATTCTTTGCCGAATGATACTATTCTACTATTAATTAAGTCACAGGGGAGGATTTTGAAATGGCAAAGGCACATTTTGAAAGAAGCAAACCGCATGTAAAC